>Ga0209541_10006625_pt1 | contig 19673 bp, 20 predicted proteins | sample RifCSPlowO2_01_FD_184027 | JGI IMG/M metagenome (GOLD analysis project Ga0209541, IMG submission 184027) | Groundwater microbial communities from Rifle, Colorado - Rifle CSP2_plank lowO2_0.1 (SPAdes) (version 2) | ecosystem: Environmental > Aquatic > Deep subsurface > Groundwater | place... | reverse complement strand
TTATCGATTATGCCACTGGGCGTAAAACGTATATCGATGCATTTTTTAGAAATATCGATTGGCAAGCCGTTGAGGGAATAATTTCCAAATTCGAAAAAATTTCTCTCGCGGAATGAAACAGTTTCTTTTGATTGCGGCGCTGGTATTAATTGCGGCATCTGTTTTTGTTTTGAAATTTGAGCCCCCTCCACAAGAGACAGTGATTTCATCCGCGCCTGCTTTGAAGACAGAGAAAAAACAAGAAGATAAAAAAATAGTAGAAAATCTCAAAGAGCAAATAAATTCTCTCTCGAAAACAGTTAAAGACTTGAAAACAATACCTCCTCCGCCAGCGCCAAGTCCGACCGCGACCCCGCCTCCTGCTGTGAAAAGCGCCGATATTTATAATAAAGCTCTCGGCGCGGTCCTTAATGTTTTCTGCTTGGATCGCAAAGCCAACACATACATATTTGGATCAGCTTCAATTATACAATCGAAAGGATATATTCTAACAAACGGCCATCTCGCTATGCATTTCAAAGATCCGAATACGGAATGCCTTTTGAGAAAGGGATCTCCGGCGAGAAATTTTGCCCGAGCAAAAGTTGTCTGGCTTCCCGACCAAACTCCTAAAATTGGCGTAAGCGAGATACCGAAAAATGATGGTGCAATTTTGAAAATAACGGAGCTTTCTGACGGGAGCCCTCTCCCAGAGAATTTCGAATATTTTGACGTTAATAAAAATTATGTCCCAAAAATCGGCGAGAAACTTTATTCGCTTAATTATCCATCGGAATTTCTCGGCGCGGAAATCGCGTTGACTAATATGAATTTGGTTTTTACCATTGGGGCGGTGGACAGTTTTTTGACAGTTGACGATAATGCTGCGGATGCCGAGGGAGTTTATCTGAAAGGGGAGCTATCGGCCCAGCACGGCTCCTCCGGAGGGATTTTTCTCGATGTCCAGAAAGGAGATATTGTCGGCCTCTTTGTCGGGCTTACCGAAGGGAAAACGACTACCGACCGCATGCAATTTATGTTTATGTCCTCATACATCAACCGCATCTTGATCGAGGAGAAAGGAATGGGAATTGCAGAATATCTTGCAACGAATCCATAGAAAATAAAAATGGCGGGAGTCTCTTTCGAAACTCCCGCCATTAAATAAATGCCTTGAAGAACGTTTATGATGCAAAAGGTCTACAGTGTTTCGCCTTAAGGTCTCGGAAGGCGAGGTAAATCTTGTAACTGGTCGGAAGGACGGTGCGGGGGTCAGATGGCCTGCGGTCGCATAAGAGCAACCGTGAGTAATCGTCGTAGATTCTATCCATCTTTTGCCGTTGGATACTCTCATCTTCCTTATCCATCTCAGTGAACATCTTGCCGAGAGTATATTTCCAGATTCTCGCGAAAATATTCGGCTCGTCTTCGACAAAGTACCACAGAGTTTTCGTTTCGAATTTCCAAGGATGGAAAAGCGGTCTTAAGTCGATATGGCGCACCGCATTGTCCATCCAGAATATCAGTAAGAAAATCGTCGCAATGATGCAGAAGAGCGGTTTCGCGATGAGCCACATGAAGATGACCAGCGGCTGAATGCTATAAGCTGGGATGCGTCGCTTTTTGAACTGGCACTGGTCGAATGGCGGGTAATCGTACCAGAGATTAACCCAACGTTTTTCCCATTCCGCCGGCTCTTTGGCAAAAAGCTTGCTTGGGACAACTACCGTGATGTTAGCGAATCCTAAGTTGTTGTCCCGGAGCATACAGTCGAATTCATGGCCGCCGTCCCACGTGTGGACGGCAACCATGTAATTCGCGTAATGGTTGCGCTCGCGACGCAGATATTTTTTCCAAAGCGTTAGGTAAGGAAATTCGTTTTTCTCGGCCCAGACGATGGCGGCAAAGATTTTGTTTTCTCCAGAGCAAGGCAAGGCAACATACTCTTCCAATTGATCGAGCGGCGCCAACTGATGAGTTTTTTCTCGGTTGTCTGCGTAGGTGACGATTAGTAGGTATGGCTTTTCGGCCTTTTTTTCACGGAGCAGCCGTAGGGTTTCGGGCTCGATGCACCATTGCAGCCTGACTGTCGGACTTTGCAATTTCGTTTCCTCAACAAATAGCTTGATCATAATTTTCCTCCTTCGCCCCCTGCCTTTCGGTCAGGATATTTAAGGCGTTTTGACAAGATACGATTAGCGATAATATAACAAAGAGATAGCCTTTCTGTCAAGTTTTTTGAAAGGTCGGGAACAATTACCTAGTTGAAAATATTGAATAGAAAGCGTATAATAAGATCACAATATGGCTAAAATAAACGAAAAAAAATATAAAAACGCCATTCTTTTCTTCGCGAAGAAGATACAGAACGGAACTTTAGGAAAGCTGAAGTTGATGAAACTTTTGTACTTTTTAGATTTTGATTTTTTTGAAAAATACGGCAAATCGGTAACCGGGGATGAGTATCTCCGCTTTGAATATGGCCCTGTTCCGCGAATGGGAGAAAAAATATTGAAAAAGATGGACGGAAAAGAGATAAAAGTTGTAAAGCATAAAATGCCAAAGGGGTACAATGATCAGCAACGAATTGAGCCATTAGTTGAATTCGATCCATGCGTTTTTACGAAAGAGGAAATCCTGATGCTTGAGGAAATAGCGGGTAAATGGGAAAAATTTACCGGAACAGAGATGAAAAACGCGAGCCATGGAGAAGCGCCGTGGATTGCTACAAAGCCAGACGATGTGATTGATTACAACCTTTCGTATTACAGAAACAAATACGACGAGATGGCGAATGTATGAACTTTAGATTGCCATGGAAGTATTTCGGCACGATGACATTGAAAAAGATTTTAGAAACCTGCGGCGGTTTACCGCTCCGAGAGAATCTTTAGAGGCCTGGGAGCGCCTTTTTTCTTTGAAAGGATTAAAGGAAACTCCAGGTATTGACGCATGCTCAGGTTTCGGATCCTTTAAGATATACAAAGGGCGAGTTATACCACTTAAAGAAAATGTTGGAAAATCAAAAGGATACAGGGTAATTTTTCAATTGCTTGAAGAAAATCGAGCTATGATTTTAGTTTTCTCGCGCCACGGTGTTTATCACAGCGAGAGAGAATTAATAGCTTTAGTAAAAAATAGAATTGGAAATTAATTCATCTGAAACAAAAAATGCTTTGCCGTTACTTCTAGTTTTGCTTGTTTCGTTTATTACCTCGATGGTGACGGGGATTATGACAGTGACACTGCTTTCGGAGGTGACTTTCGCAATATCTTGAGGAGAGACCTTGATATTTATATTGATAGTGATAAAATTAGCAAAGTAGAGGGTTAACTGCTAAAATATATCTTATATATGCCACCATTTCATAATTTCACGGCGAAAGCTCAAGAGGCGATAAGGAGGGCGCATGAGCTTGCGATAGAGAGAGGACAGAACCAAATTGATTCCATGCATCTTTTGGCGGCTTTGGTTTTGCAAGATGACGGCATAGTTATTTCCATATTAGACAAGCTTGAGGCTGATTTAGCGCTTCTCACTGATTCTATTTTAGATTCGCTTGACGGCCAGATAAGGACTAATTTAATGATTTCTCCTCACCAGATTTATCTTACGCCGGAGCTCGGAAAGACTTTGGAAGAGGCGCACAAAGCGGCCGCTTCTTTAAAGGACGAATATATTTCATCTGAACATTTGTTTTTGGGAATTTTGGAGATAAATTCTCACGCGAAGGAAATATTGGGAAAATTCCGGATAGACAAAGAAAGAGTAATGCATATTTTGTCGGAACTTCGCGGCAAGGAGAGGGTTTTGGAAGCGGAGCCAGATTTGAAGCTCCAAGTTTTGGAAAGATACGCGAAAAATCTGACAAAGCTTGCGCGACAAGACAAGCTCGATCCCGTAATCGGACGCGAGGAGGAAATAAAAAGAATAATGCAGATTCTTGCTAGAAGAACAAAGAATAACCCTGTCTTAATCGGTGAGGCTGGAGTTGGAAAAACGGCGATTGTAGAAGGGCTTGCCTCAATGATAGCCCGAGGCGATGTGCCAGATATTCTAAAAGACAAGGAGCTGATTTCTTTGGATCTCGCGTCTTTAGTTGCTGGAACTAAATACAGAGGAGAATTTGAAGAGAGGCTCAAAGGCCTCATGCGCGAGCTTGAACGGGCTCAAGGCAGAGTGATTCTTTTTATCGATGAATTGCATACGATCGTCGGAGCCGGGGCGGCTGAAGGTGCTATAGATGCTTCGAATATTTTGAAACCTGCTTTATCAAGGGGTGAATTGCACGCGATCGGAGCCACAACTTTAAAAGAATATCAAAAATATATCGAGCGCGACCCTGCTTTGGCCCGCCGCTTCCAGCCTGTACATGTTGAAGAGCCGTCGCTAAACGACGCGATCAGCATTTTGCGCGGGCTCAAAGAAAAATACGAGCTTCATCACGGGATACGGATTACCGAGGAAGCAATTAGCGCCGCGGTCAATCTTTCGTCCCGTTACCTTTCGGACCGATTTTTGCCGGACAAGGCCGTTGATTTAATTGACGAGGCGGCTTCCGCTTTGCGCCTGGAATTGGATTCAATGCCGGACGAATTGGAGAAAGCCAGGAGATCTATTACAAAATTAGAGATAGAAAACGAGGCTTTGAAGACGGAAGATACGCCAATGGCTAAGCAAAAAATGAAAAATGTCCAGAAAGATGTGGAAGATTTGAAAGAGAAATCCAGGGATCTCGAAATGCGCTGGAAGAGCGAGAAAGAAACTATAAATAATATACGGAGACTTAAAAAGGATCTCGAAGTCTTGCGCTCGGAGGCGTCGATAGCGGAGCGGAAGGGGGAATTAGCGAAGGTTGCCGAAATAAGTTACGGAAGAATACCGGAAAACGAAAAGAAGCTTTTTTATGAGGAATTGCGGCTCAAGAAATTGCAGAAGACAAGGAGGATTTTGAAAGAGGAAGTTCGCGGAGAAGATATCGCGGACGTGGTTTCGCGTTGGACGGGCATCCCTGTCACGAGAATGATTGAAGAAGAGGCGGCTAAGCTTTTGAGGATGGAGGATGAGCTCAAGAAAAGAATCGTTGGGCAGGACGAAGCGATTTCCAAGGTCGCGAGCGCTGTTCGGCGATCGCGAGCTGGAATTTCAGACGAAGACCGCCCAATAGGTTCATTTATGTTTCTAGGGCCGACAGGAGTCGGCAAGACCGAGCTCGCGAAATCGCTCGCGGAATTTATGTTTAACGATGCGAAAGCTCTGATACGCGTTGATATGTCCGAATTTATGGAAAGGCACGCAATATCCAAATTCATCGGTTCTCCTCCGGGCTACGTCGGATACGAAGAAGGTGGACAATTGACGGAACTTATCCGCCACAGGCCGTACGCAGTAATCTTATTCGACGAAATAGAAAAAGCGCATCCAGAAGTATTTAACATTATGCTTCAAATTTTGGATAACGGACGCTTGACCGATGCCAAGGGGCGTCACGTCAATTTTAAAAATTCCGTAATCGTCATGACTTCTAATGTCGGCTCGGAATTTGTGCATGAGATGGAAAAATTAGGCTTCTCTGCCGACGAATCATCCGGCAAAGACGCAAGAGAAGATGAGCTGAAAGATAAAATAAGGAAATCCCTCGAGAGAAGGTTTAGGCCGGAATTTTTGAATCGCTTGGACGAAATAATAATATTTAACACGCTTTCCAAAGAAAATCTCAAGTCCATAGTAGAGATACAGTTATCGCGGATGAAAGGAAGGCTCTCCGCGAAATCCATCGAAATCGAGCTTACGTCGGCCGCGAAAGATTTTATCGCGTCTGAAGGATATGATCCGCATTACGGCGTGCGCCCGCTTAAGCGGTTTCTCGAATCGAAAATTTTAAACCCGCTTGCGGAAAAGCTGGTTAGGGGTGCCATTAAAGCGGGCGACAAGGTTGTAGTTGATCTCAAAGACAAGGAGCTTGTTATCGGAATTATTTCTTTGAAGAAGCGAAGCCGAAAGATTCCCGCCATGGTATAATATCTCAATGAAACGGATGCTATTTTTTATTACTCTCTTCTTGTGGGTAATTTTTTTTGCTGAAACCGAGGTTGCTGGCGCAGCAACAAAGATTCTAATCGTTCCCGGCCATGACAACGAATATTTGGGCACGGATTATCGCGGCATGAAAGAAGCAGATATGAATTTGGCTCTCGGAGAAAAATTACTCAAACTTTTTTCAACGGACAAAAATTTTGAAACGCATATAACCCGAAATCAAAGTGAGTATACCAATGAATTTATAAATTATTTTGTAACGGAGCTGGAAAATATACATAAGTTTATCAGGGACAAGCGGAGTGCAATGATCCAGAATCTGAACTCCGGGGAAATTGTTGAGGTATCCGGCGTCCCGCATAATACCCCTCCGCAAACCGTTATTGACCGCCTATATGGAATAAACAAGTGGGCAAATGAAAACGGAGTCGATATAACTATACATATACATTTCAACGACGTACCGAGAAAAAATAGAAATCTCCCGGGGGATTATTCCGGGATTGCAGTATATATCCCAGAGAGGCAATTTTCAAATTATAAAAATTCCAAAGCAATAGCAGATTCCATCTTCAACAGATTTTATGAACTATACGCTTTCAGTAATTTGCCGAAAGAAGATGGTGGAGTTGTAGAGGATCAGGCATTGATCGCAACCGGCTCGAATAATACGGTAAATAATGCGGCGATGTTGATAGAGTATGGATATATTTACGAACCAATTTTTCAAAATAAAAAAACCATAGATGTCGCAATCTCTGATTTGGCTCTCCAAACTTATTTGGGAATTAAAGATTACTTTGGCTGGAATAATGTATTTAAATCCGCTTATTTCCCACACAATTGGAAAAGCAACCTTAAGCGCGGCATAAATAATAGTTTGGATGTCCTCTCGCTCCAGGCGGCGTTAATGCGCGAAGGGGTTTATCCGCCTGATGGCTTTTCACGAAACGATTGCCCTCTTTCCGGAAATTTCGGCAATTGCACCGAGCGCGCCGTGAAAGGATTCCAAAGAAAATATAATCTCGAACCCATCGGCCTCGTCGGCTCCAAAACCAGAGCGAAGCTGAATAAACTTTACGGGATTTGAAAAGTGGGTGCGGCAGGACTCGAACCTGCGTAGCCCGTCAGGGCGCTTGGTTTACAGCCAAGTGTAATTGCCGCTATACGACGCACCCGATTGATAATCGTTTTCGTATATAATAGCAGTTTTTTCTGCTAAGATAAAGAGACTTTATGGGCATCATAAAAGAAAGCGCTTCTTACGGCAATAAATTGGCAAAAAAGTCATGGCTTATCAAAACCGGAAAATTTCCCGAAATAATTGAAAAAAATAAGATATGCAAGCTTGGCAGAATGATAGATATTGGGTGTGGGGTAGGTTCAACCGCGATATTTTTCAAAGATTTTTTTAAGGAAGTTTATGCCGCGGATCAGAATTGTTATTTGAGTGAGGAAGCCAAAAAATCCATCCAATTTTTAAAAATAGATTTAAACTTTGAGAAATTTCCATATTCAGATGGCTATTTTGATTTAGTGACTGCTCTGCAGGTAATTGAGCATCTCGAAAATCCTTTCCACGTTATGAATGAGGCGCATAGGATACTTCGTCACGAAGGATTTTTTATAATCTCGATTCCTAATCCATTCCAGATTGCGAGTAGGCTGAAATTTCTTTTCGGTGGCAATATAGGTCGCTACACGCTCGATAATAACCATCTCTTATTTATGACGAGAGACGTCTTCAAAAAAACATTCCTCTCAAAGTTCGATTTAGTTGAAACTGTTTATCAGAAAGGCGATATTCCGTTTTGGGGAAGGCTCGGGGCTATTTTGGGAAGAAAACGCGTAGGCAAGCACCAAAAAATTCTCCCGCCATCGGAGTTATTCAGCAGGGGAGTCGCATATGTTCTAAAAAAGAAATAATTTTCTCTGCTTTGTTTTCAGGCAAAAAACGTGCTAGAATTTAAGCGGTTATGCATGAGATATCTATTAAGGCAGAAAAATTGTTTGACTTTCTGGGAATCCCAGTTACGAACGCTTTGCTTCTTTCAACGGTCGTGACGCTGATTCTAGTTTCATTCGGATTTTATTTGCGAAAAAAAAATACGCTTGCACCCGGCCGGGTACAGAATTTTATTGAATTTTTGCTCGAAAAATTGCTAAACTTGATGGACTCGGTCTTGGGATCAAGAGAAATTTCCGAAAGGTATCTGCCGTTGATCGCAACGATTTTTACTTTCATTGTCGTTTCGAATTGGTTTGGGCTTTTGCCGGTTGTCGGTTCGGTGGGGATAGTGGATAAAGAGCATTGGACACCCCTTTTCCGTTCTCCGGCCGCTGATCTGAACTTTACCCTTGCCATCGCGACAATATCGGTTTTCGGGGTAAATTTGCTCGGAGCGATGTCTTTAGGGACAAAAAAATATTTTTCCAGATTTTTTACTTCCGTAGTTGGACCCCTTGAATTTTTCTCTGAATTTATTAAAATAATATCATTCTCTTTCCGCCTTTTCGGAAACGTGTTTGCAGGAGAAGTTTTGCTGATTATCGTCGGGTTTCTGATACCGTATTTCGTCCCACTGCCGTTTTTATTCCTCGAATTATTCGTAGGATTTATACAGGCATTTATCTTTTCCATGCTAACGCTTGTTTTTGTGGCAATGGCGGTTAAAGAAGAGGCGCACTAAGAAAAAGTCGTAGTTCTTAGTAATTAGTAGTTAGTAATAATAAAAACATGGATAATCCAGAAGTAGTCAGGTTAATAGCAATAGCGTTTGTGATGGGTGTCGGCACCATACTTCCGGCTTTTGCGATTGGAAAAATCGGGGCAAAGGGAGCTGAGGCGATCGGGCGCAATCCAGAGGCGGCTCCAAAAGTTCAGACAGCTATGATTTTGGCGATAGCATTCGCGGAAGCAATCGCGATTTACGCCTTGGTCGTATCGCTGATATTAAAATTCGTCGAGTAGAAAATGTCGGAACTCTTCTCTCAGCTTGGAATTGATTTCAGGCTTCTTTTAAGCCAAGGGGCGAATTTTTTCATAGTCCTCGCCGCCCTCACTTTTTTTGTCTATAAACCTCTCGTTAAAATTCTTAATGAGAGAAAGGAAAGAATAGAGTTCGGTTTGAGAGGGGCTAGAGAGGCCGAGGAGCGCCTGGCCGGAATTGAGGCGCTAAAAAAGCAAAAAATTGTTGAGGCAGAAAAAAACGCGACGGAGATAATTCGTGCGGCCGAGACGGACGCGGGCTTAAGAGGAGGGAAAATTGTGTTTGATGCGGAAGTGAAGGCGGAAGATATCCTTAAAAAAGCTTCTCTAATCGAAGAGCAGAGAAGACTCGAATCGATGTCCAAGCTATATCTTGAAGCTAATGCTCTTATGCGTGACGCGCTGTCAAAAGCGGTTGCTCTGCGGCCGGAGGTAATTGATGAGGCGCTGATTAACGATGCGGTAGATGCCCTTAAAAAAGAAAAAATATGAAATATCCCGCGAAAATATACGCAAATGCGCTGTTGAAGGTTTTAGGAAGCTCCGGCAAACAAGCAGAATGGCGTATTATTAAGAGATTCGCGGCACTTCTTCAAAAAAACGGCGACCTCGCAAACTATGGAAAAATTTCTTCGGAGATCGAGAGATTAATAGCGAGAAAAAACGGAGGCAAATTTATTTCCATGGAGGTCGCGCAAAAAGAAGGAGAAGCCACCAAAAAAGTTGCTAATTTCTTTTCCGAGAGGGATATCGTAAAAGTTCGAGTTTTGCCAGAGCTCTTGGCTGGAGCGAGAATATTGGTTGATGACGAGCGAGAGTTTGATTTCTCGTTCAAAAAAAGGCTTAAAGATTTATTTTCAAAATGAGCTACGAAATTTTAGAAAAATTAAAAAAAGAGATCTCGGACTTCAAGGTAGAAAAAGGAGCAAGGGAGGTCGGCATTGTCTCCGAGGTCGGGGACGGCATTTTGCGCATATCCGGCCTTTCCGGGGCTCTCGCGCAGGAGCTTTTATCAATCGAGGCGGATGACGAAGAAATCCCCGCCATCGCTTTTAATTTGGAGGAAAATTTTATCGGAGCGGTGATCCTGGGGGAAGGAGATAAAGTGCGGGTCGGCGCGCGCGTTTTAAAAACTGGAAGAGTTTTGTCTATCAAAGTCGGCGATGAACTTTTAGGCAGAGTGGTTGATCCCCTAGGTCAGTCGCTGGATGGGAAGGGAGTGATCTTCAAGAATTCCGGAAAAGATTATTTTTTGGAGAGGAAAGCGCCTTCCGTGATCGAACGCGAAAGCGTTTCAACTCCTCTGCACACTGGCATTAAGGCGATTGACGCCATGATCCCGATCGGCCGTGGACAGCGCGAACTTATAATCGGCGACCGCCAAACCGGGAAAACGGCAATCGTTCTGGATACGATTTTAAACCAGCTTCAGGACGAGGGGAGGCGCCAGATTGTTTCAATATATGTCGCTATAGGCCAAAAGAATTCCAAGATTGCTAAAACCATAGCCATGCTTGAGGAGCATGGGGCAATGAAAAATACTATAGTGGTTTCCGCTCCCGCTTCTGCTCCGGCATCGTTGCAGTATTTGGCTCCGTTTGCGGGTGCGGCGATTGGCGAATATTTCATGGATAGAGGGCTAGACGCAGTCGTAATCTATGATGATCTTTCAAAACACGCGGATGCTTACCGCCAGCTTTCTCTTCTTCTGCGCCGCCCACCGGGACGCGAAGCATATCCGGGCGATATTTTCTATCTCCACGCTAGGCTTCTTGAGCGCGCAGCTAAATTAAGCAAAGAAAAAGGCGGAGGGTCCCTGACGGCTTTGCCGATTATCGAAACGAAACTTGGTGACGTTTCGTCATACATCCCGACAAACGTTATTTCCATTACGGACGGCCAGATTTACCTGGAGTCCGGACTTTTCTATCAAGGAGTTCGCCCGGCAGTAAACGTGGGATTGTCGGTTTCGCGCGTGGGTTCCGCGGCTCAGACCAAAGCGATGAAAAAAGTTGCCGGGAAAATGCGTCTTGAGCTTGCTCAATTTAGGGAACTCGCGGCATTTGTGCAGTTCAGCTCGGATTTGGATTCTGACACGAAAAAGAAAATCGTGCGCGGTCAGTTACTTACTGAAATTTTAAAACAGACTGATTTAGAACCGGTGCGGTTTGAAAAAACTGTTGTAATTTTGTATGCGGCGCTAACTGGTGCGATGGATAATATGCCCATTTCCAATGTCCAAAGTCATGCGAATGGCCTTTGGGATTGGCTTGAAAAACTCCATCGCGATAAAATTTTAAATGAAATTCGAAAATCAGGAGATTTTACAACCGAGGTCGAAGAAAAATTGAAAGAGGCGATAAAAGACTATGGAATCTCTTCAAAATCTTAATCGAAGAAGGAAAGCAGTTCGCAGCATCGGTGCCATAACCAAAGCTATGGAAGTGGTGGCGGCGATTAAAATGCGAAAAGGGGAGGAGACAACTTTAAATTCCCGGCCTTACGCGTTCAAGGTTTTGGACTTGCTTGAAAAATTAGGACGCGTTTCTGGAGTAGAAAATGTTTTTACCAAAGTATCTCCGTCTGCCAAAACCTTGGTAATACTCATAACGTCTGACCGAGGACTAATCGGAGCTTTTAATACTCAAGTCCTGCGCGCTTTCGAAAACTTTATCGCTCGAGATCGTGGAGATTATATTTTCGCCGCTGTCGGCAAGAAGGCTGAATCGCACCTTTTGAAAAAGGGGTTTGACGTTTTAAAGAAATTTTACGGTTTCGGGGATTTCATCAAGGTTGAAGAAATCGCTCCGCTTGCGGATTTCGTCACGGGCGGATTTATTTCCGAAAAGTGGGGTAGGGTAGTCGTGACTTCGATGCATTTCAGAAGCGCCTTGAAGCAGGAAACGATTATCCGGGAAATCTTGCCGCTCGATTTCAGAAATATTAGAAAAACCATATTGGAGATTATCCCGGAGCATGGGCGCTGGGCGGAATTTAGGGAGAAAAATGGGGTGAGCGCTTCAGATCGGGAGATTGACTATATTTTCGAACCCTCTTCCGAAAAACTTATGGAAAATTTAATGCCGCATCTCTTGAGGATGAAAATTTATCATTTAGTTTTGGAGGCAAACGCGTCTGAACACGCCGCGCGCTATGTGGCGATGAAAAGCGCTTCGGATAATGCCGAGGATCTTTCAGGAAAGCTTCTAATTCAGTTTAATAACGCGAGACAAGCGGCTATCACGGGCGAGATGGTCGAGATGTCGGCAACACAAAGCGCGTTAAAATAATTTATGGCAAAAGCAAAAGGAAAAATTGTCCAAATCATCGGTCCGGTTGTAGATATTGAGTTTGGCGACGGGCATCAAATGCCGCCAATTGGACACGCTCTCGAACTTAGAAAAGGCGAGGAGAAAATAATTTTGGAAGTCGCGCGCCATTTGGAGCCGGGAAGGGTCCGCGCGGTTTCTCTTTCTTCCACAGACGGGCTTTCGCGAGGCGCGGAAGTTTCGGATACGGGAGGATTTATTAAAGTTCCAGTAGGTCCAGAGGTTTTAGGGAGGATTTTCAATGTGACGGGCGATGTCATTGATAATGGTAAAGAAATCAAATTTAAGAAATTTTGGCCGATCCGAAGGCCCGCGCCACCGCTTACGGAACAATCCACAAAGACGGAAGTTTTTGAAACGGGGATCAAAGTGATTGATTTGCTCGCCCCATTTATAAAAGGAGGAAAAGTCGGCTTATTCGGAGGCGCCGGAGTCGGCAAAACGGTCTTACTTATGGAGTTGATAAGAAACGTTGCCGAGGAATCCGGAGGGGCTTCTATTTTCGCGGGTGTTGGGGAAAGGACTCGCGAAGGCAACGATTTGTATAAAGAGATGAAAGAGTCTGGGGTTATTAATAAAACCGCTCTCGTTTTCGGGCAGATGAACGAAGTTCCTGGCGCGCGATTGCGGGTAGCGCTTTCCGCTTTAACAATGGCTGAATATTTTAGAGATGAAGAAAGAAAGGACGTCTTGTTGTTTATTGACAATATTTTCCGTTTTTCGCAGGCCGGATCTGAAGTTTCGACACTTCTTGGGCGCCTGCCTTCCGCCGTAGGATATCAGCCGACTTTAGCGAGTGAAATGGGAGAGCTTCAAGAGCGCATCACATCAACTAAGAAAGGATCTATCACGTCGGTCCAGGCGATTTATGTCCCGGCGGATGACATTACGGATCCTGCTCCGGCGACAACGTTTGCGCATCTTGATTCAACTATCGTGCTTGCGCGCTCGCTTACGGAAATTGGAATTTATCCGGCGGTAGATCCTCTCGCTTCAACTTCAGCGGCGCTTAATCCAAAAATAGTTGGGGAGGAACATTATCGCGTAGCGAGAAATGTTCAGGAGATTTTGCAGCGCTATAAGGAGCTTCAAGATATAATCGCAATTTTGGGATTGGAAGAACTTTCCGATGAAGATAAGCTTGTTGTATCTAGAGCGAGAAAAACGCAGAAATTCTTGTCCCAGCCGTTTTTTGTGGGAGAAACTTTTACGGGACGGCCCGGCAAATATGTCCCGCTTCAAAAAACGATATCTGATTTCAGAGATATTATAGAGGGAAAATACGATTCCGAGCCGGAAGATTTCTTTTATATGAAAGGGGCGCTTAACGATTAGAATTAAATGCATGAAGCTTACGATTTATTCTTTGAGGGGAGTTGAATTCGAAGGCAACGCAATGTCTTTTAATGTGAAAACAAAGAGCGGGGAAATCACTCTATTGGATCATCACAGGCCACTGATTACCCTATTGGAAGAAGGTGCGGCGAAAATCGGACTCCTTGACCAAAGTGTTAGAAATTTTGAAATTAAATCCGGTTTTTTGGAAATGGATGATCACGATAACTTGAGCATCCTCGCGGATTAATGCTACATTAGGAGGCAAGCCGAGATAGCTCAGACGGCAGAGCGCATCCATGGTAAGGATGAGGTCCCGGGTTCGATTCCCGGTCTCGGCTCTGGAAAAATAAATATTATGTCACAAGTAAATTTAATAAAATTTCAGTGCACCGTCTGCAAACGCTATAACTATTATTCCACGAAAAACAAGAAGACAGTTGAGCGGAAATTGGAGTTTAGCAAATTCTGCGGGTGGTGCAAAAAAAGAACGGCGCATAAAGAAGCAAAGGTTTAGGCTATGCCTTTCTCGATAGGAGTTTTCGGATTGGCCGCAGTCGCGGGTTATTTTCTTCTGCCCATTTTTCTTTCTAAAGAAGTAGTCAGAGCTTACCTTGCTCGAACGACGAATTCCGAAGCCGAGTGGAGAGATTATCTTTTGCGGCCAGTAACGGATTTCCTGGATACGCGTTTTCATTTCATAAGCCCGAATGTCATAAGCCTGATCGGTTTTGCCCTGGTTGGATTTCTCGCGTATCTTTTCAGCGTCAAAGCCGATTACCTTCTCATATTCGCGGTAACCCTTCTCGCCGGGTTTACGGACATGTTGGACGGCTCTCTCGCAAGGAACGCCAAGCGAGTGACTAAAACGGGGGTCATTTTGGATGTCGCAAGGGATTTTATACTCGTACTCGTTTTGAGCTTCTACCTCATCTCGTACCAATTTTTAGCCGCCAATTTATTTTTCTGGTTTCTGGTCGGGTATATTTTCTTGGGCTTAATCAGGAATCTCGAATTTAAGTTCGCATCCGGAAAATTTTCGCTCGACGAAGATTATAAATTCGTCCTCGACCGCATGCGCCTTTTTATATACATAGTGGGCATCCTGATTCTAATTTTGACCCCGCTTTCGGAGAGTTTCAGGACGCTCGGCGAGACGCTTATAATTTCGTCTATCGTAATGACGTGGATTTCGGTCCTCTTCCACTCCGCGCATTTGAAAATTTTAAGGGATGAGAGGGTGAAGGTATAAAAATTTGCGCGGAAGTCATTCGCTGGACTTTTTTCATTCTTTGTGCTAAACTACTACGAAATAAAAACAGGAGGTAAATCATGTTCATTGAAAGAATCCCTGGCCACAAGCAGATTGCAGAGTTCGTGGCCGTAGCTGAGTTGGCCGTTAAAGAGGCGATTACCTTATTCCATGCGTGGGATAAATGGAAAGATCGCGAAGGTGGATATTTCTGCGTTGCAGAAGCAAGACGTGGCTTCCCGATTTTGGTAACACCAATCGGAGCTGTCTTGGTAGAAAAGGGAGAAAAATATCTTGCCTTCTGCCAAGAGAAAGCAAAGCGTCTTGTGCAACATCCAGACCACAAAAGTAGCTGGGAAAGTAGGAACCCCGAAGCCGGTCAGTGGGGAGGAGCAATAAGCGTGAGTGCTTTCGGAAGTCTAATCTTTTCTATGTCAGGCTTTCCGGAGCTGGGTGACGAAGCCATTATGTTAGTGACTGCGGAAATGTTCTTTAAATCAGCAACAGATGTGGATATAAGCAATCAACTCGAAGCCATCGCAAACCGCAGCAATAACCCGTATTGGCTTGCACTCCGATACCTCACTCTAGACAGATACTGAGTTCATTGATGTTTCTAAATATTTTAGTACCAAAAGGGTCTGGATTCATTCCGGGCCCTTTGATTTTATAAAAAATTCCCTAAAAACTGCACCGAACTATCGTTTTTATAAGAGATATTATTTCCGTCTCAGCGCGGGTGAGCCACCCTAAAGGTGCGGCAATCAAAAAAGTGGTGATTCATAAGAAGAAGATTTGCCATACAAATTACTGAGCTCCGTAATCTCATAGAGGGCAACGCCAGCTCTTTATCCTCACTATGTAGTTTAACTCTTTCGATTCCATTGGATAATTCGATGCAGATTTTAGAGAACTATTTAAATTATATTACCGTATTAAATCGTGTCAATTGTGGACTACAAACCCTCTCGATCACTCGATACTAAATGTTGATTGTGGCGGGAGTGCCAGGAATCGAACCTGGGTTACTGGTTTTGGAGACCAGAGTCCTGCCGCTGAACGACACTCCCTTCAATTAACTCCTTCAATAACTTTCTAGCCCTGCCGCCACCTTTGAAATATTTTTCTCGAGCTAGGGCTTCCTTCTTTGTATCAAATTCTTCTTTATAAACCAAATCTAGCGGCCTTCGATTTCTGGTTGATTTAACTAAGCCATCATCGTGTTGTTTTAGTCTTAGTGAAAAATTACCGGTCGAACCGATATAGAATTTTCCATCTTTTTTACTTTTTAAAACATAAACTGTAAACATTTTGTTGGAATCGCCCCGCAGCTGCGGGGTTGGAGACCAGAGTCCTGCCGCTGAACGACACTCCCTAGTTTTCATATAATATAGCATTTTCTGGACAAATCGCCAGTTTTGTGATAGGTTTCAAGAAATACTTTAGGAAGGAGGAAAAATTATGGTGGGAGACAAATGTCCCAAAAAATGCAAACACAGCACGTTTCATTATTGCGATGCCTCTGGGACGCATTGCGACAAACACTGTGTCTGTTCGTGCCAGTCTTGTGCTACGGATAAGGCCGACCCAGCTCCAGTGGACAAAAAATCTGGCGGAAAGATACTGCCAGGATCCACGATAATCGGATAAACTCCAAAAGGGTTGTGAGGATTGAATAAGGGGCGTGCGCGAGAGAGATTTTGCCACGCCTCTTTTTTATTTGAATAGTAAGTATATTCGCGATCGCGAGAATACTTACTATTCAAAAACCGCCGGAGGTCATGGGGATGACGCGGCGGTTTTTTCGTTGGCGAAGATGCGCCGAGAGATAAGGTAGCTGATTACGGTAACGACGCCGGTTACGATGAGTTGAGCGAAGAGGTACCAGAGGCGCAGGCACTCGACAAGTATATAGAGCAGTGTAATGCCGAGCAGAAAAAGAAAAACAACCATCGCGGCGTATTTGCCGATTTGCCTGTGGATTTCATGCGACTCCCGATCCTTGAACGTCCAATATTTATGAAAAAGAAAATTTGAGGTGTAATTTACTATGGACGCTACAATCGCGGAAGCCAGATACCATACTCCAACTTCTTCGGTAAGAACAATGAGAATCAGATAGCCCAGGAGCACGCCGATTGCTCCCGAACTACAGAATCGCAGAATCTGCGCATACGGAAACTTCATGTGTGCTCCTTTCAAACAGCGTTTGTTCCAAATTAGCACAGTCTCAAGATTAAATCAACTCCACGTAATGGTTCAATAGCTTGTGACCACCTAGCAGTAGAATGACGTATATGTCATATACAACAAATCCTCATCTTCCCAGGCTTCGCATGGAAGCAGTTCGCTTGGTCGAATCTGGCTGGAGTATCCGATCAGTTGCGCGACATCTTCGCTATTCACATCAAGCAATTATGAATTGGGTGAAACGTGCCGGACTGATGCATCACAATGCTCGGATAATCCCAACGCGTTCTTCGCGTCCGGATCATCATCCCCGTGAGCTACCAAAAGAAATAGTCTGGCGCATTCTTGATTTGAGATCGGAACGAAATCAATGCGCAGAAATTCTACATTATCGAATGGCATCGGAAGGAATTAGAGTTTCCATTTCGAGCGTGAAGCGCGTACTCAGAAGAAGTAATATTTCCAGATACTCTCCTTGGAAAAAGTGGCATACGTATCCACCTCGTCCATTGCCCCAAAAGCCTGGTATATTGGTCGAAATTGACACTATTCATGATGGGCCAGTTGGTGAACAGCTATATATCTATACTGGACTTGATGTTTGCTCCCGCTTTGCGCATGCGATTGCCTCAGAGCGCATCAATACGCATACGAGTCTTAGATTTGTGGAGACTACGAGAAAGGTCGTTCCATTTTCAATCGAAACATTGCAGTCAGATCATGGTTCAGAATTTTCAAAATGGTTCACAAAACGAATTGTTGCACGTGGCATGGCGCACCGGCACTCGAGAGTGAGAACTCCCAATGACAACGCGCATCTTGAACGATTCAACCGAACTATACAGGAAGAATGCATTTCAAAAATTCCAAGATCACTCAAGACATGGAAAAAAGAAATTCCTATATATTTGCGTTACTACAATTTCGAGCGTCCGCATATGGGAATTAATTATCAAACACCCATTGAAGTGGTCAGAAGGTATTGATTAGAGAACGCTCCATAAATTTATTTTGCGGATACACACAAATGAAAACCGCTTGAAGCTGTATAATTAATTACATGAATACAAACCCGGAACTCCTTAAGTTTATTCAACAAGCGCTCGGTACCGGCCAGTCTAAGGACGAAGTAAAAAAATCTTTGAATGATGCGGGGTGGCAGGATGTGGATATTGCCGCGGGGTTTTCGGAGATCGAGAAAACGAGCGCTTCTCTTGTCCAGCCAGCACAATCCCAACAGCCGGTTCAAGTTCAACATCCGCCAAGCTCTTCCAGAAAAATAATTATAGCAATATCTATTGCGGTTGTCGTTGCAGTTTTGCTGGGAGGAGGTGCGTACGCGTATTTTATGAAAATAGGCCTCTTCGCACGGCCTCCATACGCTGAAGATAATTTAATGTCGGGAATTCTCATTGCGGCTTCCAAAATCGACACTTCTTCTTATTCTATTTCAGCCTCAGTTTCAGTCGGCAAGCGCGATGCAGATGCCGAGCCGTTTTCTTCCAAGCTTACTTTAAGCGACGAGGCTAGAGAGATGTATAAAAATGATTCGGCGCGGGCGGAGAATGCTGGCGCGATACTGCAGTATTTGCAGACTTTGGGGTATTCCAAAAAAACTAATCCATATCCCGCGACCATGAAGCAATTGCTTATCGATGCCGGAAAGCAGAAATATTATTATGCGAGCAAATTATTCATAACGGATCCCAAGACGGAAGAAGAATACGGGTATGGGCGATCGGGGGACGGCAAAAATTTTGAGCTCGTCATTAACTTTGAAACGGATAACGCCGTAGTTCAGTTGAAAAAAACTTATAATTTTAAGCCCGAGGCGACCCGCATCGAAGGAAAGAAAGTAACGTTTACAAAAGACAGCTCGAGTTATCTATATCTTTCTTCGGAGCCGCCGAAGCCCTTTTTGGTCTCGCTTCAGGAAATGGTTAACTACGCGCCGGCAGAGATGAATGTAAGTTTCTCCGCCTCCGCCCAGACGGATTGGAAAAAAGAAACAGCCGATTGGAAATTCAACGGCGATGCAACTGGAGACTTCGGAGACCTGACTTATAAATTCAACGCGGATGCTCTTAAGAAAGACGGGATATATTACTTAAGGGTCAATAATATACCCAGCATATTTTCAAGTTTTATCGGGAACATTAAAGGCCAGTGGATCAAAATCGATCCGAACGTAGCGACGTCTTCGGATGGGTTTTTGTCCAATGATTTTTCCTACTTTACAAACGAAGTACCTGGTGCGGAGAAAAAATATAAAGAGAACCGCAAAGATCTCCTGGATTTAATCCAAAAGGCGGCCTCCATCGCGGATGAGGAAAAATTGTTTGTTTTTGAAAATCCTCCAAAGAGCGAGAGCGTGGAGGAGAGGTCACTTTACCGCTATGATCTCGAAATTCGCAAGGAAGCAGTCGTCCTATTTTACGAACGCCTGATAAAAGAGGCGGATAAAAAGAATTTTGCCAAAGATTATTCCCTGATCGCCGACCGCGGGTATCTCGAATATCTAAAAAGCCCGGAATTCAATGAAGCGTTCAATTACTATAA
>Ga0209541_10006624_pt1 | contig 19674 bp, 11 predicted proteins | sample RifCSPlowO2_01_FD_184027 | JGI IMG/M metagenome (GOLD analysis project Ga0209541, IMG submission 184027) | Groundwater microbial communities from Rifle, Colorado - Rifle CSP2_plank lowO2_0.1 (SPAdes) (version 2) | ecosystem: Environmental > Aquatic > Deep subsurface > Groundwater | place... | reverse complement strand
ATATTATATTTTTTATGGCTGATACTACTGCCAAGCATACGGCAAGATCAATGGCCGGCTCGGAGACCTTGAGTCCGCCGGTAATGTTGACGTGGATGTCATGCGTTTCAAGGGCTATATGAGCCCTTCTCTGTAGTACTGCAATAAGAAGGTTGAGGCGGTTGAGATCAAAACCCTGGGCCTTTCTCTGCGGATATCCAAAGCTTGTTTTTGTAACAAGCGCCTGCACCTCCGCCAAAAAAATTCTTGATCCCTCCAGCGTTGCCGTTATTATGGAGCCGGAATTTTTGGAATTTTTATCCATAAGAAATATCGCCGAGGGATTTTTTACTTCTGCGAGGCCGCTATCTTTCATCTCAAAAACCCCAACCTCGTTTGTGGATCCAAAGCGATTTTTTATCGTGCGCATAATCCTGTAGGAGTGGTATCGGTCGCCCTCAAGGTATACAACGGTGTCAACGAGGTGCTCAAGCATTTTGGGGCCGGCTACCACACCTTCTTTGGTTATGTGGCCGATGATAAAAATTGCCGTATTGGTTTTTTTTGCTATTTCCAAAAGGCGCACTGTTGCGCTGCGGATCTGGCTCATGCTCCCCGGCTCGCTTGGCACATCGCTTGAATAGACTGTTTGTATGGAATCGATAATTGTGAGTTCGGGTTTTTCTTTTTCAATAGTCGAGCAGATTGTTTCAATGTGCGTTTCGCCGAAAAAATTGAGAGAGCCTGCGTTGAGATTAAGCCTTTCAGCGCGCATTTTTATCTGCGATCCGGACTCCTCGCCCGAGACATAGAGCGTATTTTTTTTAATGGCGCAGGCAACTTGCAAAATGAGCGTTGACTTGCCGATGCCGGGCTCGCCTCCTATGAGAACAAGAGAGGAGGGGACTATCCCTCCTCCAAGAACCCTGTCAAACTCCTCAATGCCCGTTGTGATTCTCCGTACGCTGTCCGGTGGCATATCGGAGATGCGCGCAGTCTTGCCGGGAGGCGCGCTATTTGATTTTTCTATCTTTGTGTGTGCTGCCGCTTCAACTGTACCCCAACTTCCGCATTCGGTGCATCTGCCTTGCCATTTGGGAAATTGCGCGTCACAGCTTGAGCAGAGAAATATTGTTTGTTGCTTTGAGGACATAGATGTACAGTAACGAGTAATCAGTAATGGGTAAAAAGTACAATATACATTATATATTATTTTGAATTACGGAATGCCTTTTTTTCTTGTCATTCCCCCGAAAGCGTTCGGGGGAATGACAAAATGGGGTAATTTCGTAATTCAATGTACGGTATATTACTCGTTACTGGTTACTCATTACGCGTTATAAATTTATTTTATTCCTACCTTATAAATTTTTCCGTCATTTTTATCAGTAAAGTAAATAGAGTCGCCGTTGGGAGAAACAAATATAGAGTCCATAGTATGGTTTTGATCGGGTTGCGCGACAAGAGTTTTTGATCCTGTGCTAATATTGATTTTATAAATCATATCCGGAGCGGTGTCCATTTCATCCGGGAAAAGCCCGGCATTGTCCTGCAAGCCCTCAGGAACCGCGCAGTAGAGGGTATCGTTGTCATAAAACGCGCATTTGTCCGCCCATGTTTCCACCTTGAGTTCTCGGCGGTTTCTTCCTATGGAATTTGACTGCGCGTCAACAATCCACAGCTCGGGCTTGTTTTGCGTCCTGCTTGAATACACGCTATAGAGGAGCTTGTCGCCCTGCGGAGTCCACTGGCCTTTAAATCCCCATCCTTCCACGAGCATGGATTTGAAATTTTCGCTGTTTTGGCCTATGAAAAAAATTTCTTGCTGTTCAAGGTCGGATCCCCTCACATACACTCCAACCACCTGATTGTTTGGAGACCACAAGGGAAGCACATCCTCCGCATTTTCGCCAAGCTCGCGGATGACTTTTGTTTTTGTTCCGGTTGAATCCGAAATAATGAGAAAATTGTTTTCATTGTTAATGCCGATGCTTTTAGAGATAATCTTGTCGCTGTCCGGAGAAAAATTAAAATCAGTCCAATGTTTGGGAAGCGTGTATTGTTTTTTTGATGAAAAATTATAAACGATATTTGCCCCGTCGGGATATTCCAAGATCGCTTTTTCCCTGTTCGTTGACCATGAAACGCGCTCAACCTGATAAAATATCTTGTTGTCTAGGGGCGTTGTATTGCCTTTTGAGTCAGTCTTATAAAATTTTCCGCTTTCTCTGTCGTAGTAGTAGAGATAGAGGCCGTTTTCGGAGAGAGTGGCATTATATGTTCTTGCGTTTGAAAGCGATGTGACGCTCGCGGTTGGCCCCAAGGGTTGTCCTTGGCCGCTTTGCTGTATTTGCGCGTTCGTATTCGCGTTGGCATTGATATCGCCGGAGAGAGGAAGCGTTCCGTTTGTTCCGGGAAGAATTTTGCCGTTTTGATTTTCATTCGAGCCGGGAAGGCCAGTGGATGTATTTTGCAAATTCGCGTTGTTTGAGCCGGGGACCAGGGGTTTAAAGAATACGATATACAGAAGAAATCCGATGCCGAAAACAAGAAGCATAAATCCTGCGACAAGAGCAATTTTTTGAAGACGTGACATAAGTGTGATTTTTTGTTTTTTAAGATTTTTAGTGTTACTAGAACCTATCTCAAAAATACTATTTTTCCTATTTTTGTCATCCTCGTCCCCATTTTCATGAGGATAAACTCCAGCGGGGATCCAAAAAGTCGGCCTATACTAGCGAAACTGGATTCCTCCGATAGCTATCGGAGGAATGACAGTTTAAATTATTTTTTTGAGATAGGTTCTACTTATTTGGGACATTCCTCATAAAGAGGGGAAATGACCCAAAGGCGTAGGTTTTATTATTGTATTATAATTTTTTTATTTTTATATAAAATTACGAGCTCTTTGCCCGAACTATCCAGATTTTCAGAAAGTATTTTTTCGGCAATGGGATTCTCAATATATTCCAAGACGTTTTTTCTTACAGCCCGCGCACCAAGGTTTGGCGCGTAGCTTATTTTCCCGATATATTCTATGGCGGACGCGTCGGTACGGAGATGGATATTTTTTTCTTTTAATTTTTTTTCAAGCTTTGCGAGCTCTATTGCTACGATTTTTTCAATAGCATCCTTGTTAAGGGGTTCAAAAACCATCACTTTGTCTATTCTGTTGAGAAACTCTACGCGGAAAAATTTTGAAAGCTTTTCAAGCACTTGTTTTTTTGTTTCTTTAAATTCATTCTCGGCAAATGTAACGTCATGCTTCAACTGGGCATCAAATCCGATTTTTGCTTTTTTATTGAATGAATCGGAGCCGATATTTGATGTCATTATGATAATCGTGTTTTTGAAGTTCGCGGTTTTGCCCGAGGCGTCCGTGAGGCGCCCGTCTTCAAGCACTTGGAGGATAAGATTGAATACCTGCGGATGCGCCTTTTCTATCTCGTCAAAAAGCACGACCGAATACGGCTTTCTTTTTACTCGGTCAGTGAGATTGGTCGGGTCTTTGTAGCCGACATATCCGGCGGGCGAACCGATAAGCTTTGAAATATTAAAGCCTTCGGCGAATTCGGACATGTCAATTCTGATAAGCGCGCGGCTGTCATGGAAAACAGCCTGGGCAAGCGTTTTTGCGAGCTCGGTTTTCCCCACGCCCGAAGGCCCGAGGAATATAAACGAGCCAATAGGGCGCTCGGCGTCGTGGATTCCAACCCATGCCCTGCGGATATATTCAACAATGGTTTTTATTGCCGCGTCTTGCCCTATGATTTTTTCTTTTATCTTTTCTTCAAGCGAGAGGATTTGTTTTCTTTCATGCGCGGTGAGATCTTGCAATGGAATATTTGTCATCTTAGAGACCATTTCTTTTATTTCTTTTTCAGAAATGGAGCCCAGTGTTTTTGCGCCATTATGGGAGTGGCGCGATTTGAGCTGATGTATCGCCTCAAGCAATTTTTCTTCTTTTTGCCGCAAATTGAGCGCGAGGTCGTAATCTTCAAATATAACAGCCTTTTTTTTCTGATCCGAAATCTTTAAACATTCTTTTTCAAGATCGCGAACCTCGTTATATGCTTCGTCCGGCTTTATTTTTATCTTAAAGCTCGAGGCGGCTTCGTCTATGAGATCAATGGCCTTGTCCGGGAAAAATTTTTCTTGGAAGTATCGCCCGGAAAGCTCCACTGCCGCTCGAATGGCATCGTCGGTGATTGACACCTTGTGGAATTTTTCAAAATGAATTTTTGTCCCCATAAGAATTTCAATGGTTTTTTGCGCCGAGGGCTCGTTTACCATGACCGTTTGGAATCTTCTTTCAAACGCCATATCGTTTTCAATGTGCTTTTTGTATTCTTCAAGGGTGGTCGCGCCTATACAGCGCACCTCGCCTCTGGCAAGCGAAGGCTTGAGGATGTTTGCCGCGTCCATGGAGCCCGCGGCGGCTCCGGCTCCGACAATATTGTGTATCTCGTCGACAAAAATAATTATATCGGGGTCGTTTTTTACCTCTAAGATAATTTGTTTGAGCCTATGCTCAAATTCGCCCCTAAAGCTTGATCCGGCAATGAGCATGCCCAAATCAAGCGTGAATATTTTTTTATTCATAAGAACTTCTGGCACGTCTCCCGAGAGGATTTTTTTTGCCAGGCCTTCGATGATGGCGGTTTTTCCAACGCCCGGATCGCCCAAGAGCAGGGGATTATTTTTTGTCCGGCGGGAGAGAATCTGTATAATTCTTTCAATCTCATTTTCGCGCCCGATAACCGGGTCGATATTTTTTTGTATTTTTTTGTCAGTGAGATTGGTCGCGAAGAATTCAAGCATGGATTTTTTGCTCGGAGCGGACGTGAATCTTTCTATTTCGATATCATCTGTCTTTTGCGGGAGGCTGTTGAGCGTGTTTGAAATTTGCGGAAACTTTGAAGTGCTTTTGAATACCATCTTGATTTTGTTTCTAATGTCTTTAATGTCCACGTCGCGCGACTTAAGAAGGTTGTTTATCTTTTCGTCATTGAGATCAAATATGCCAAAAAGCAAGTGTTCTGTCCCGACATACTGATGCTCGTTGAGGCAGGAGACGAGCGCGGCGCGCTTTATCGCTTTTTGCGCGGCGGAAGAAAGCTCAATATCACGCGCGTGCTCTTGCGAAAAAGATGTTCCAATGTATTTTTCAATCGTTTCCGCTTGAATCTTTAATTGATGGAGAATTTCCGACCCAATGCTTCCCTTCTGTCTTGCTATGCCCAAAAGTATATGCTCCATTTCTACGTGAGCGCTTCTTGATTTTAACGCGTAAGCATGGGCATTTTTGAGCGCTTTTTTGCAGTTGAGCGAGAATACTTCAAATATTTTTTTCATAGTTTATTGCCGTTGAATAATACAATAGGTTACCCTCCCCCTCATGAGGGGGAGATGGAGGGGGTCTGAGCGTTTTCAATTATTGCACGTTACTACGACCTCCCCTAACCCCTCCTCATGAGGAGGGGAAAGTATGACAGTTTTTCAAAAATTTCAATTTATGCCATTGAACGCAATTCTTTTATTCTTTCTTCAAGCGGCGGATGCGTTGAAAATAGGGATGAAAGAAAGTGTTTGGTTGTGGCGAAGGGATTGGCGATATAGAGGTGCGCGGTGGCGTTATTGGCGCGCGCAAGCGGCTGGTTTTGCGTGCCTATTTTTTCCAGCGCGCGCGCCAGGCCTTCGGGATAGCGGGTGAGAAGGGCGCCGGATGCGTCCGCCAAAAATTCTCTTTTTCTTGAGATGGCAAGCTGTATTATTTTTCCGATGATTGGCGCGAGTATGAGGAGCACAAGCCCCATTACAAGCACAACAAGCTGAATGCCGGAAGCGCCGCGAGAATCTCTGCTACTACTTCCTCGAAACCAACGTACGCGTATAAACCAGTCGGAGAGAAGCGCGATAAGCCCGACAAGAACCAATATTACCGTCATAAGCCTGATATCATAATTTTTGATGTGCGAAAGTTCGTGCGCTATAACTCCCTCAAGCTCTTCATTTTCAAGTTTTTCTATGGCTCCGCGCGTAATAGCTATAGAGGCGTGCTTTGGGTCGCGTCCGGTGGCAAAGGCGTTTATGGCGCTATCATCTATTATATATATTTTTGGAGCGGATATTCCCGATGTTATTGAGAGGTTTTCCACCATTCTGGAAACGTAAAGATTTTCTCCTGAAGTTATCGCCCGCGCTCCCGAGGCCATAAGCGCCACTTTGTCTCCTTGATAGTATCCAATAAGCGTCATGCCAATGGAGAATATTGCCGCGATGCCTATGCCGAAATAGCCGGATTCAGAGTATATGGAAAACGTCCATCCGATAAGAAGTACAAAAGCTATAAAAAGAGATATAAGAATTGCCGTTTTTCGTTTGTTGGAGTCTATCTGGGAGTACATAATGAGCTTATTAGGTTGTAGCTTGTTAGCTTATTAGGTTGAGTTTCTTAGTATTATCCTAACAAGCTAAGAAGCTAAAAAGCTATCAGCTAAAAGTTAACTTTCACCGGGTTTTTCTCGCTTTCATCCGCTTGGAAAAATTCGTACTTTTTAAATCCGAGGGACTGCGCCATAAGGTTATTGGGGAATACTTCAAGCTTGGTGTTGAAATCGCGCACGTTGCCATTATAGAATCTTCGCGCGGCTTGGATTTTATTCTCCGTGTCGGAGAGCTCGTCTTGGAGCTTGGCGAAATTCTCTGATGCCTTGAGATTGGGATAGTTTTCCGCAACAGCAAAAAGCGATTTGAGCGACTGCGTGAGCATATTTTCCGCGTTTGACTTTTCTGCTATTCCCTGCGACTGCATGGCTGCCGTTCGGGCGCGCGTGACATTTTCAAAAAGCTGTTTCTCGTGGCTCGCGTATCCTTTTACCGTTTCAATGAGGTTGGGGATGAGGTCATGCCGGCGCTTGAGCTGGACGTCAATATCCGACCACGCCTCCTGCGTGCGGTTTTTAAGCCGGATAAGCCCGTTATACACGGAGATAAGCCACAGTATTAAGAGGACGGCAATTCCTATGAGTATCCAAAATAATGTTGGGATCATACGTTTGTGTGTGTTAATTCCTTAAGTATTTATTAAAAGATTGTTGTTGTTATCAATTATGATTTTATGTTATAATAATAGAATAAAAAAACAGAACTGTCAAAAGTTCTTATTTGAAAATAGTGTTATTTTCTGAAGTTGATAACCCCTCCCTTGTTTCACTAAAGATTAAAATTTAGTTTTTTTGGAATCATCCGTTGTGGAACATTAGAATTTAGCTCTTGAATTTCTTCCGGAGAAGGATTATATGCCGTTTGTTTGATATATACGTGAGACGCAATGATTGTATCTCGTTTAGTTTTTACAGCGGAAATTCGTGAATTCATACCCTCAAAACCGGACGGAGAAGCGGTTTTCAAGTCAAGCGCCTCGGTTTTTTGAAGATAAGTCAGCGCATCGTCAGCGTAGAGTTCAACAAATCCTTGTGTTTCTGGTATGACAAATATTTTTAATTCTTTTTCATTGACGCGAAGAGTTATTATGCTTTTTTCAAACCTTTCGATAATTCCTTGATATGTTTCTTGAGTAAAAGAAAATCTGTCTTTTTTCATCTCAATAAATATTGAAAAAATAACAGAAATACAAGAAATGACGATAGAGACAATAATTAAAATTTTTTGATGTCTACTCACGGTAATTGGAAATTAAAAATTAGAAATTGGAAATTAAATATAGTATACCATGAATAATAAAACAAAAAAAGATATAAATATTATAAAAATACTAGGTTTTTTTGGATTTTTTTTAGTTTTTTATTTAGCTTTTTTTGCGTACACAAAGCCTGTTTTGGCGGTTACTTGTGGAGATACAGCGGGTATCGGCGGTATTTACAGGGAGTGCCAATGTGGTGATAATATGACTACCAATTATACGATGAAAAAGGATCTTTTTTGCCCGCCCGTAGGATTTACGGGGGGGCTCGGCGATCCGCTTCACAGTGGCTTTATTATTGGCGACAACAATACTAATAACGCCCAAAAGTTAGTTTTGGATTGCGCGGCGTATCATATACGAGGGTTTACAAGCCCCAATATTGTTTTGTACGGTCCATATTTTGGCGTTAAAAATTTTTGTTCTGAAACAAAATGCCGAGAAAATATCGAGATAAAAAATTGTAAAATTGACGGTTTTGACAATGCAATATTTATTGTGAATACTTCGCAATTTCCAACCATTAAAGACATCTGGATCCATGACAATTCTTTTCCTAATTCGCTTGTGAGCGCGGAGTTTGGGTATGCAAGCGCTGATTATGGAATCAATAATATTATAGAAAAAAATATATTTTGGGATTCTTCGGGAGGAGCTTTATATGTTAAAAACATAGGCGATGGCAGTTCTATTAAAAATAATAGGATTATTGCAAGACCGACAACGGCCTATGGAGCATTATGGATCAATAATGCTAAAAATATGGAAGTTTATGGAAATTTTGTTGATTGCCATAAGGTGTCGGCAAGCGATATGTGTTCTGGCGATGTAAACCTTGACGGAACTATTAATAATATTAATATTTACGATAATATTTTTGCAGGCACGGGCATTCAAAAAGGAGGAAGGTTTGGCCTTACCATGACAAACACAGACTGGTGCGCTACTCCCGGAGTGAGTCCCACCAAGAAAAATATTTTCGGGTCAGGCGCGACTCCGCCAACCGCTTCTGATTGCTCAACGTGCGGAGGCGTGTGCGCGAAAGCATGCATAGATAATACTATAAATAGAAATGATACATATCCTTTAACAGAAAATACGTGTCTTGTGAATAATCAGAACTTTGATTTTACTAATTTGCCATCGAAAAAACCCGCGTTTGCCACTCAGGATGGCAACTATGATAATATAATGCTTTTTTGCGATCAAACATATTATGATGACGTGAATAATATAATGAAAAGCAATAATAACGCAAAGATTTTTGGCAATGCTGATAATGATACTATTGGAATGAGGATTGGATCCATAGTATATAATGCGGATGAAAGCGTGCAGTCGTATGACGCTTCAGACTATGGAGGAGTGATTGGATGCAATTTTGAAAATTTTAGGAAGGGAATACAGATTAATAATTCACAAAATGCGTTTTTGCGCGAGAATATTGCGGGGGTTAGCTTAGATAATAATGAGAAAATTTATTATTATTATGACATAGTGGCAACCCCCTTAAATGACCCAAATTATAAATTATTTTATAATCATTTTCTTTACAACCCTTATTCGTTGGAGAATGCAGCCCCCGATTCCGTTACAAAGTATTATAGAAGCATTTATAATTATATTGGAAACGGCGCCATTCCCAATTTTAAAAAAGTTATTTATTATTATAATGAGGAAATAGTATCTGATATCGAGAAAGGGTATAATGAAGAAATTACTTCTTCAAAACCGCGCTTTCAAAATGTTGGGCATATTACGCTTGCGTTTGTGAAGGGCGTGAGTTTGCATGATATGACCTATGACCACGGAGATCCTATCACCATAGTAGGCTCTTCTGGAAAGGATCCGTATAATGTGGTTTCACTGAGAGATATTTATAGCAACACAGTCTCAAATAACGGAAAAGAAGGGATGAGAATTATTAAATCTACTGACCTCAAAGTATATTCAAACGTATTAGAAGATAATCTTTACGGAATGCTATTGAGCGGATCCGATCATCTTACGGTATATTTAAATAACGCAGCCTCAAACAAGAAGGATTCATACGGGCTTGTTTCGGTTGGAACAAAAGAAAGCGCTATCGGAGGCTCGTTAGGAGGGAATACTTTTAATAGCAATATGGGCGCGGGGATGTATATGACTGGGTTATATTATTATGATATAGCACCTACGGTAAACGAAAAAAATGAGATTTCCAATAATAGTTTTGACAACAATGGATTGTGGGGCGCTATCTTGACAAATGTAGGGGGGAATACTTTTAAGAACAACACTGTTAAAAGCAATGGCACGGCAGAGTCGGGAGAATGTACGGATGCGAAAGATAACGATGGAGATGCCCTCATTGATGCCGCCGATATAGATTGTGTAGATTCAGGCAGTAGATACGAGTCATATCCTTCCGGGCTATATATTAATTTTGCGTATAATAATCTTTTTGATACTAACGACGTGAGTTTAAATTTAGGCGATAATATTATGGTTGACTCGTCTATTCTTAGATTGCCCAATGACCTATGCCCTGGCAATATTTTGCCACTGCCAGATGCTACGAGCAATAATATTTTTGTAAATAATATAATCACTGGAACCAGCGACACAAAAGCGCGAGGAAATGGCATTTTTGTTACCGCGGGAAGTTCTGGTTGCCCGGAAGACCTGCCAGCTGGAGGCGTTGTGCATAATGCCATAGGATACTTTTTTTTGAATACGAATACTTCCATTAGCCGTTCATTCTATGATTCGGACCCGAACACATTAGGCGATAGCCTTAATAACAATGCAGAAGACAAGAAGGAAAAATTTAATTTCATTCCTTTGCCTGGAAATAATGCCTCGCTTCCCGTGTGGGGAGGAAACACGATAACCCTTAACTACGGACATGGAATTTTATTCGGGTCCTCGCCAAGAACGGATAAGGCCAGCAGGATTTATTATAATGATATTTATGGCAACACGATAACGAGCAACAAAAAAGACGGGATTCATTTTACCGGGTATCGCAACCCAAACAACGGTTTTAATTTTTTAAAGTTTAACGATATTATAAAAAATTCCATACAATCTTCTCAAAAAGGCATTTACGCGTCCGCTTCCGTTTATTCCAGGATACTTGGAAACGCCGTTGACGGAAATTCCGCCGCTGGAATTCAGATTAAAGACACCATTTATAATAACCTAACTGATTATCAATTCGTAGAGATAGGGCACGCGTCTTCTTGTCCCGTTGCCGCGTGTACGGCAACAGAGTCAGGTGGAACTGCCGGAATAGATTATTTGAATACCCTTCAATCCAACGGAGCGGTTGGCAGCGGATCGCAGGGAATCGGAGTGCTTACTTCGGATTATACAAGAGTTGTAAAAAATAGAGTTGAAAGACATGATTATCCGATATATGTGGCAGAATCCTCAAATGTAACAATCGAGAGCAATTATATAAATATAGTAGCGGCAGGAATTTATAATGTTTACGGCGTTTATTTAACTGGTTCGCAAAACGCAACGCTTACATCAAATACAATAACTAATTTTACAAAGTACGGCATAAAAGGATTCCAATCAAATTCCGCAACACTGCAAAAGAATATCATTCAGTATGGAAAAGTCGGAAGCATCGGACTTGCCATTGCGGACTCAACTGGGTGGAAGGTTGGCGATGGCGCTGGAAATGGAAACAGTATTTTGGATATGACGCCGGCTGAAGCAGGAATAATTCCCAGATATCTGTATGTAGGGCCTGATCTTGATTATGCCACAACCACAAATCCTTATCCGTATGATTGGAGCGGATCGAACAATACAGCGCTATTAAGTTATTATAATCACACGATAACCACGCAAAATATTGCGGGGCCAAACGCCAGTTCAAAAAAGATTTATTATATTTATGATAATAAAATTGTGAAAGGAGATGGTTCGTCGAATAATGTCAGTAAGACGCTTGATGGAAACGATGGAGCGAATTTTCCTGATTTGAAAAATACTTTTCATCTTCAAATCACAAACAGTAGCGATTATAGCTTGAAAAATCTAGTATTAAACAGTTCAGATCCGCTGGAGCTAGACTTTTTTACATTCTCCGGAAATGACGATAGTATAACCCTAAGCACATTTCAAAATTGTCGAGGAGAGTGTATATCACTTTATGCGTTAAAAAAGCAAATTTTGGGGGCGCAGTACTTGATTCAAGGAAGCGATGGCGTGTCAACCGTTTTAAGTAAAGATTTTAACGGAATAATCGCAAGAGCCGTAAGTGATGTAAAATTTGATACGCTTACCGTAGAAACAACCAATCCTACCAATTATGCGGAGAGAGGGGGTATATATTTATATAATTCGCAGAATAATACCCTTATCAGTAACAAATTTAAGTTTTCCGATGGGCGCGGTTTAGTAAATAGGCAGTGGGAGCTCTTTTTGGCGGGAGATTCTAAAAACAATACTATTGAAAAAAATACTTTTTCATATTCGGGAGCGAATAATGGAACAGGAGCGTATGAACTGCGTTCGGGATTGCCGGATGAAATATACCCAACTATTAATCAAGATTACAGTGTCGCCAATGATTTAGTAAGAGCGAGCGATGGGATTTGCAGAATTGACAGCACGGACGGGGTATGCGATCCAAACTGCGATGCCACGGCAAAGGCGAGTGATATAGATTGCAACACGGTTACTTGCGCAAATACGTCAGAAAATTGCTGTTCTGATGTTTTCAATAGCAATGTTGATCCGGACTGTCCGTTTGGATTAGATCCTGATTACGCGGCAAAAAAAGCAGTGCCAGCTATCACGCGTATTGCCGATGATGGGATATGTGTTAATAATAATGATTCAAGATGCGACATAAATTGCACGTCAACCGGCAATAGCAGTTGTATGACATCGATATATCCGGGAGACGGATGTTATCCGGCATTTGGCGATGGATGCGACTATGACTGTCCGCGCGGTGTTGATCCGGACTGCGTTGCCCAGCAAAATACCTGGTGCGACCCCAATGACAATACTCTTGATAATACATTTTCATATATTATTAACACCAAAATAAATTATTTTGAATCATTGCTTACTTCCCCGAATGGCAATGGCGGAGGAGGTATCCCCAATGATGCCAAGTTTTGCTATTATCCTCGAGCGCGATTTAATTCTTCTTCAAGTATTGCACAAAAAACAATTGATCGAAATGTTAATCTTGCCACACGGGCGATTAATGTTTTTAAATTTGACGTTAACTCCGGTGAATTTTTGGATCTCTACGGTCTAGACGGCAAAGCGCGAATCCGCATAAGCTCTAACCAATCCTCGTGGACCACAGGCATTTCAAATTTTAGCAATATATCTGTTGTTTATGATAATTTTACTCCCGATCAGCTAATCCCAACCGCGAATACTGTTGGCACGCATAGGCTTGGCGCACTAGAGGCTGGAAAAAATCCTATTAAAAATTTTAGTATAAATCAATCAATATATCCCACGTCTCCCGATCCGTGGGCAACATATAAAACGCAGTTAAATTTTATATGGAATGCAAACAGCATGAAAACTGGAACGTTTAATGCTGGTAGTCCGACTTATAACGGTAATCGGTGCGATGCGACGACTGCTTCATGCTGGTGGGCGCAACTGGAGATCATAAATAAAAAAAACAAATCAAGCCTTAATAGTACCTATTCAGATTTAGATGAAGTTGAATTAACTTATGATTTTGATGGACCAGGCAATACACAAATGGCAGCTCCCACCGCAATATCTTCAAATGATGCTAGTTGCGTAGCGCCTAAAAAGAAATATCAAATAACATGGATTGCCCTTGCGACCACGGAACCAGCCGGAGAGTCTAATTGGGGAAGTTCAAATCAAGGGCATTATGAAATTTGGTATGGAAATTCTAAGGCAGAGGTGGATTCAAGGGCAGAAAGCGATGGAAGCTCATTAGGGCCATTTGTGTTTGATGACCTAGCGACACACAGTAGCGGCTTACCTTATGAGTCGAGCATATCTCCTTCATATGATGCGGTTTTAGCAACCCAAACCAACAATAGTGCGGTCGTTTGTTCCAATTTAGTAGGAGCGGTAACGGTGTATTGGAATATCTGCGCAGTTGATAAATATGGGAATGAAAATTGTTCAAGCGTGCCAGCCGCGCAGCCGTACGTTGAAACTCGCTATGGAAATATTTATTCCGGCGGAAATATCGGTTCGGTTTCCGAGCCTTCATCAAAAAATTCTGCCACATTTCTTATCCAAGCCGTAGGCGCCATAGAGAACTGGTCGTCACTTAACCAAGTGGCGGATTCTGACGATAATTTTCCCCCTGATCAGCAGACAATGCCTGGCTATGCCGCGTATCCCGCGGGAAAAATTTTGCCGCAGAAGAGCAACAATTATACCGTAAGCTTCGCGAGTTTGGATTTTTTAAATCAAGCTACGGCAGGATACGAAACAGCTATAACCAAAGAGCTTAAGAGCCGCTATGGCGACGGCCGTTTTGAAAAAATTACAGACGCGGGACAAATTGACAGCATTTTAGGCGGAAAAATTTATTATTATGAAGGCAATCTCACTATTTCAAGTTCAAAGACATTTAATGTCGGGACGGCCGGCACGCCAAACGCCTCGGGACTTATTATTGTGAATGGAAATTTGACTATAAATTCTAATATTTTATATCAAAATTTAGCGGTAACAAAGGTTGCGAACATTCCATCGGCCGCGTGGCTTGTTTTGGGAGACATAACCGTGATTCCTGCCGTAGATACTATTTCCGGAGCGTTTTTTGCATTAGGAGATGTCGCGAATCCCTGCACGGTTAACTGCGGAACGTTTAATACGGGGAATGATACTGGTGCGTATAAACAGCTCAAGGTCAACGGGCTTATTATGGCTCAAACGCTTGATTTTCAAAGAAGATATACCGGCTCCAATGGCGCGTCAGAGCTTATCATATACGACGGCAGGCTTCAGGCAAATCCGCCTTTGGGAATGGAAGATTTTATGAGAGGTTTGCCAAAATGGATACAGTAAACTGGGCTTGAATTCATATAGACAATACGAGGCAATATCATGCGTCTTATAAGTCCTATATGTCTTATATAAATTATAAGACATATAGGACTTATAAAGGCTGTTTGGGAAAATATTTTTTTCATAATTTAACACTTGACAAAAAATACAAAAAATCATTCTTATATATTTCATATTCAAGTTATTCACTTTGTGCGTACCATGGGTTTTGTGTTATAATTTAGTTAGCTTATTAGCGCGGTAGCTTTTTAGCTTCTTAGATTTTTATGAAATGATTTTGCATTCTTATAGAGATTTAATTGTCTGGCAAAAATCCATGAGTTTAGTCGTTGAGATATATAAGGTAACTAAATTATATCCACAGTCAGAATTATATGGGCTTATATCTCAGACTCGAAGATCTGCAATTTCCATACCATCAAATATTGCCGAAGGCAGAAGAAGGGGAAGTAAAAAAGATTTCATTCATTTTTTAATTATTGCTTACGCATCGGGAGCTGAGCTTGAGACTCAAGTTGAAATTGCTAAAAGATTGGAATTTGGGAAGGCTCAAGATTTTAAAGCAGTTGATGATTTATTGGACGAAGTTATGAGAATATTGAATATATTAACCAATAAAAATTATGATAAATTTAAATCCTAATAAGCTAAAAAGCTACCAGCTAATAAGCTAACACACTATGTCCCTCTTCTCATCCTCTTCAAGTTATCTGGGCGTTGATATTGATTCCCACAGCATAAAAATCGTGGAGCTTGCCAATGACAAAGGAAGGCCGAGGCTTGTCACCTACGGCTATTTTGACCATGATTTGGAAAAAAAGTTTTCCGACAAAGACGAAGCTATGAGAAAAGAGGCGGCCGCGATTATCCTGGAAATCTGCAAAAAGGCTCGCACCACGTCCAAAACCGTTATAAGCGGGCTACCGGCATTTTCCGTGTTTAGTTCCGTTTTAACGCTTCCCGCAATGTCAAAAAAAGAGCTTGGGCAGGCAATTAAGTGGGAAGCAAAAAAAGTCATTCCGCTCTCACTTGATGATATGATTTTGCACTGGGATGTTTTGGATGACAAGTTCGGCGGAGTTGCCGAGTCGGGACAGACGGCGCAGACGCAAAATACCTCATTGCCTAATGCAGGCGGGGGAGAAGGCCAAAAAGCCGGAGGGCTTTTGCATATTTCAAGAAATAAAGACTTGAAAAGCACAAAAATACTTCTTACCGCCGCCCCAAAAGATATGGTGTTTCGCTATATTGATATTTTTAAAGAAACAGGCCTTACTCTTTTGAGCTTGGACACGGAGCAGTTCGCGTTTATCCGATCGCTTATAGGTCGGGATATTTCCACTATTATGGTGGTGGATATTGATTTTGCGGTTACGAATATCTCGGTCATCCAAGGCGGCATCCCGTTTTTAAACAGGAGTATTAACGTGGGCGGGCTTACCATTACCAAGGCAGTGGCAAACAGCCTCAATATCAATCTCAAGCGAGCGGAGCAGTTTAAGTACGATATCGGCCTTACGCACGCCGAAAACGCGCCTACGGACATTCCAAAAACCATTGAACAGGCAATAGCCCCCATTATTGACGAAATCAAATACAGCATGAATCTTTTCAAAAGCCAGGGAAAAGAAAATATTGAAAAAGTGATTCTCACGGGAGGCTCGTCTCTTCTTGCCAATCTTCCGAACTATCTTTCAAACACGCTGTCAATGAAAGTATTTTTGGGCGATCCATGGGCGAGAGTGATGTATCCGGAGGAATTAAAGCCCGCCCTGCAAGAAATCGGACCGAGATTTTCAGTAGCCATAGGCCTCGCGATGAAAGAGATAAGATGAAATTCCTAATTCCTAATTACCAATTTCCAAAATTTTGGAAATTAGAAATTGGAAATTAGAAATTAATTTATTATGGTCGACATCAACCTCCTTCCGGAGGAGCTTAGGAAAAAAGAGGAAAAGGAAAAAGAAACGGCTCAAAAAAAGCCGCATGTTTTTGAGGTGAAAATAACTCCTACCGCAAGCGAGGGAAAGGCGATGAAAAAACAAGAAGGAGTGTTCGCAAGCCTATTTCCCAAGCCAAGCGATGGCTCGTCTCAAAAGTCTTCTGCGCCACAAAAGTCCCAGTTTTTTCGAGATCAAAAAGGCGCGAATGCCCCGACAGCTGTCGGGGGGCAGGCGCACAAGCAACAATCAACAAAGCCGCAACCGCTTGATTTTGAGAATATCCACATAAAGCCCGAGGTGGAAAAAAAACCAAATGTCGCGCCGATAAAGAAAGAAGCTCCAAAAGTGGAAAAAAAAGAAATTCCAAAAAAGCTTCCCGTAAAGATTTTGCCCCTTCCCGAGATTTACCCAATGAGCGTAAAGAAAAGGCGCAGGAATTTTTGGGAATTTTTAAAATCCTTGTTCCACTTTCCAAAAAGGCAAAAGTTTCCAAAACTGCAAGTCGCCGATATAAAAGTTTTGAAAGAAGTTCCAAAAAAAATTGTAGCCGCGCCTATGGCGCAAAAGACCGCTCCTGTAAAAATAAAGGCGCAGGCCAGACCCCCCCTATTCCCCCCTCATGAGGGGGGGAAGATGAGGGTGTCAGAGCCTCTCCGCGCGCCCCTTCCCTCTCCCAGTGCTTTCACGCCACTTGGGGGCCAAATCAAAGAGATGCCAAAAATTCAGCCCGCTTCGCAGGAGTTTCAGCGAGGCGAGCCCAAAGAAGCGCCAAAATCCGCTGAATTGAAAGAGAAAAAGAAAAAAACGGAGGGGCATTTTAAATTTCAGGATGTTGAGCGGCCCGTTCGCACGCTTGAGATAAATCTTATTCCCGAAGAATTGTCACACGCGAGCGCCGGCGCGCGTATCTCAAAAAAAGTGATAGCCATGATCCTGTCGGCAGTTGGGAGCGCGTTGCTTATCGCGCTTGTGTTCGGCGGGATGAAGTTTTATGAAGATCAAATAGGAACAGCCGTGAAGACATACGATGAAAGCATAAAAGAAAAAAAATTAAAAATTACGGAATACGACAATGAAAGGCAGGCGGTTGATGTTCTTCAATCAAAGCTCGATTTGCTTGACGGACTTCTCTCAAACCATATTTATTGGACGCAGGTTTTTGGAAAACTTGAACAATATACCGTTGAAGATGTATACTTTGCTGATTTTGCTTCGTCAAAGGAGGGCAGTCTTCTTCTCTCGGCGGTGGGCAAGGACTACACCTCCGTAGCGCGCCAAATAGTGGCATTTCAAGAAGCAAAAGATTTTGTTGAGCTTGTGCAGATCAATTCCGCGTCAGTAGCCGAATCGGAAGAAATCAACGGAAAGAAAAAAATTACCAAGACGTCGTTTTCGGTAAAGATTAATCTTATCCCAGATATTTTTTTTATGAAGTTTGACCAGACCAAGCAATGAAACTTATTTTAAAAAAAATAATTCGTTTTTTGAAAAAAATATTTATTCGATTTTTTTCCATTATAAATTTTGTCGTGATACTCGCGGTGCTCGCCTTGGGGTATATTAATTTTTTATCTCCCTCGATTATGCGGCTGAAGGCGGGGAAAAATTTGGGCCTTGAAGAAAGGAAAAAAGAAGAAGAGCGTCTTAAAACATATCTTGAAGAGCTGGAAACCATGAGAAATAATTATAAGAGTTTTACCCAAGCCAAGCTAGACGAGCTTACTCGCATTCTTCCGAGAGAAGAGGATTTTCCCGGTCTTTTTGTACAGATGCAAAAGATCGCGGAAGAAAATAATTTTATCCTTGACTCTCTTGATATCGTCCCTATTGACGCCCAAAGGAATAGATCAAGAGAGAATGGCGATGGAGAAAATAATACATCGGGCGAAGGCGGAAGCGCGCAAAACTCGCAAGCAGGCAAAAGCGCCATCGCGGAAATTTCTGGAGGCAGGATAAAAGAGCTCAATCTTTCTTTTTCCATTACCGGAGGAAATTATGAGGATTTTAAAAAACTTCTATCCGATATCGAAAGAAATATGAGAATTTTTGATATTTTTGACATCCGGTTCGGTTCCGTGCAAGCAGGCCCTTTCTTTATTAATATGCGTACGTATTATCTTGTTTTTTAATTCATAAGATCGTTACAAAACGCAATTTTAGTTTCCCCTCCTCATAAGCCCGCCCGCTCGCCTCGCTAAGGCTTCGACGAAGCGGGCCGGCGAGGCAGGGAGGGGTAGGGGAGGTCTTAGAAACGTTAGATAATTATCAACGTTGCTACGACCCCCTCTAAACTCCCCCTCACGAGGGGGAGAAAAAATAAGGTTAGTTTTGTATCCGTCTCATCCTATTTTTCTCTCTCTTGGTGTGAGATGTGGGGATAGAGATAAATTTTCAATTATGCCGGGATTTGGCACAATTTCATACAGGCACAAAAGCGCAAAAGGGGTAAAAATTCTTTTTGTTTTGGTTTTTTTTGGAGTTTTTGCCATTTTTCTCTATTATAACAGCGGAATTATTAATTCTGATGTGACCGCATCGTCGCTTCTCAATCCCTTCGGAGAGGTTTCAAAAACAGCTCTGCCAAAAATTCCAAAAATTTTTGGATATGGCGATATTTTTAAAAAAATTGAAAAACTCAAGCTCAAGTCATTTGTCCCGCTCCCCGTGGAGAGCGGAAAAACAGGAAAAGAAAATCCATTCTATAACCCGGAAGAAGTTTTTTTACCTCCCGCCGAACCTTCAAATCAGCAGTCTGGAAATAATTCATCTCAAAATACCCAACAAGGCAATAATCAGGATAGCCAAGCTCAAGACCCAGACATAAGCGAAGGGTCGAAATAATATAAATCAGCTTCAATAGCTTCGTTAGCTTCATTAGCTTGTTAGAAAGCTAAGAACCTTGAATTACGAAACTCCCTAAAATTGTCATCCCCGACCCTGATCGGGGATCCATGGAACTAGGGAATACTGGATTCCCGCTTTCGCGGGAATGACAGAAGGGGCGAGTTTCGTAAT
>Ga0209541_10006621_pt1 | contig 19684 bp, 16 predicted proteins | sample RifCSPlowO2_01_FD_184027 | JGI IMG/M metagenome (GOLD analysis project Ga0209541, IMG submission 184027) | Groundwater microbial communities from Rifle, Colorado - Rifle CSP2_plank lowO2_0.1 (SPAdes) (version 2) | ecosystem: Environmental > Aquatic > Deep subsurface > Groundwater | place... | reverse complement strand
ATACGAACCCCGCGTTCATATTTTGTTTATTGTATTTGTTTTGAAAAAAATATCAAATACAAAATTTCCTCAATGGTGCGCTCGACAGGATTTGAACCTGTAACCCCCAGCTCCGCAAGCTGATGCTCTATCCAGTTGAGCTACGAGCGCATTGTTTTTACAGTACTAACTTAATATAACTGCTATTATGCTTTGCCATCGTCAGCTTTAAACGACAAAGGCAACTCTTCTAAAACTTTATAAGACGAAACAATGAATCTGGCAATGACTCTTCATAGTCTTTCTGCATTAGTTTTTCTAAAAGAAAAGTCTGAATTTCTTCGATGTTGTCGTCATTAAGCGGGATTTTTATGTACTGGCTGATTTTATTTTTACGTTTAAGAATGAGTTCCGAACCGTGTCTGGTATCAAATATAGAAAAGTTTGAAAGTTCTTCAAAGCCGTAAAAATGTTTTTTTCCAATTTTCACGCCATCTTTCGTGACTGAAAATTCTAGCATATGCGGCATCTCGCGGCTCCAGACGACCAGAAGAATTTCCGCTATCACGATAAAAATCGCGAAAAGAAAATTTTTGGTCCAGACGGCGAATAAAAAACATGCCAAGGTTATAAAAATAGTTACCCAATACCAAGCGACAGTCTTCTGATGGTAAATAAACTCCGGCGCCTCCCAGCTTATCGTCTTGTTTTTCATTTCTTAATTATCGCCTATTGCCACTAAAAAACAAAATACCAATACATATGGTATAATTAAAATATGAATCCCGTTAGAGGCCGCGGTCGCACGGCACAACGTGCTTCATTAAAAACAAATTATTATTAAAATTACATCTGGGCAGGCGCTGACCGCGACCCGCCTCTAAACGGGATGAACATATACAATGATTTATCGGTCGGTCAAAAAGCAATCGTTAGGCATATTTTTGTCTGGGGGTTATTTTCTGTGGGGTTATTGGTGCTCGCGGGAGCTTTCTATTATGGTTTTCGGGCAATGCAGCAGTATGAATATGTTCGTGAAACCGGCACCTTTCCCTTGACCGTTTCTGGGGATGGAACAGTTTATGTTATTCCCGACATTGCGACGCTGAATCTAACTGTGAGAACACAAGCAACAACTTTGAAAAACGCCAGCGATAGCAACAATCAAAAAAATAATCAGCTCATTACCTTTTTGAAATCGAAAGGCATAGACGCGAAAGACATTAAAACGATTTTCTATAACGTAACGCCGCAATATCAATACGATAATCGGCCTTGCGTATATAATAACTACAAAGAGGAAGTGTCTATAGGCTCTGTAGTTGTGGGTCCTCAATCGCCATGTCCAGTTCGACAGCCGCCTAAAATTATAGGTTATGATGTTTCGAATTCTGTTGAAGTCAAGGTGCGAAATCTAGACAATGTAGGTGCGGTTTTAGACGGTGCGATCTCCGCGGGCGCGAACGAAGTGAGCGGCCCGGTCTTTACCGTTGATAACGAAGACAAGGCGAAAAATGATGCGCGGGCAATGGCTCTTGAGTCAGCCAAAAAGAAAGCCAAGACGCTTGCGGATGCCATGGGCGTACGGCTCGTTAGAATCTCTGGTTTTTCCGAGTCAGGCGGTGGTCCGATCTACTACGGCTTAGGCAAGGGCGGGGGAGTGATGGAAAGCGCTGTTGCTCCAATGCCAGCTATCGAACCGGGTCAGAACAAGATAGAAGTAACGATTACGGTAACTTACGACGTCAAGTAATTTAAAATTTCGCCGCCCTATTTTTCTTTCTGTTTCCTTCGGAATTGTCATTTTCTCATGGATATTTTAGCTCATGCACTTATGGCTTTTAACTACAGCGTGATTGTCATAATGTATGTCGGCAGTTTTCACGCTATTAAGTTTCCGCCATGTTCAAGAAAATTCTAGAGAAAATATCCAAAACTCCCGCTGCTGTTTTAGACGGCGGCATAGAGGCGTCCCGAGACATAAAAAATCAATTAGTAAACAATAAACCTTTTAAGCTGGCCGAGGAATATTGGAAAAAACTTGGTCCGGGGCTAACGACAGGCGCTGCCGATGATGATCCATCTGGTATTGCCGCTTATTCGCAAGCTGGGGCAAGGTATGGTCTTCAACTTTTATGGCTGGCGCTTTTTACTTTTCCACTTATGGCCGTAGTGCAGGAGATGTGCGCCCGCATCGGTCTTGTAACTGGCGAGGGTTTAGCGGGGAATATCAAGCGCCATTATGCGGTGTGGGTTCTTTATCTTTCGACCTTTCTTCTTTTTGTCGCGAATACATTTAATCTTGGTGCGAATTTGGGGGCGATGGCTAAGGCCGTACAGCTTTTAGATCCGCGGATAAATTTTATTTTCCTAATTATTGTTTTTACTCTCGCCAGTCTTTTTCTCCAGATTTTTACTACCTATGCTCGTTATGCCAAATATCTCAAGTATCTCGCGCTGGTTCTCTTTTTTTACGTTTTTTCCGCGCTTGTTCTAGATCTGAATTGGCGTGACATTTTTATTAACACAATTTACCCATCCATCGCTTTTTCCAAAGATCAGCTTTTTTTAATATGCGCGATTCTTGGAACTACTATTTCTCCCTATCTTTTCTTTTGGCAGACCTCTCAAGAAGTTGAAGAAGAAATCTTAAGAGGCAAAATGACCATTGAGGAGAGAAGGGTTGTTACAAGCAGAAAAGAAATTAGGGATATGAGAACCGATGTTTGGTCCGGTATGTTTATCTCAAATCTCGTGATGTTTTTCATCATCGTGGTTTGCGCGGCTACGCTTTTTGCCAATGGCATTACCAATATTAATACTGCCGAGGAAGCCGCTCTGGCCTTAAGGCCTCTCGCGGGCGAATTTGCCTTTCTGCTTTTTGCGATTGGCATAATTGGCACCGGTATGCTCTCCATTCCAATTCTAGCCGGGTCAGCATCCTATGCCTTGTCCGAGAGTTTTGGCTGGGATCGGGGGTTATATCTGAAACTTAGGCAAGCACACGCATTTTATGGGGTGATTATCGCCTCAATGCTTATAGGGTTGGCCATAAATTTTTTGAATTTAGATCCTATAAAAATGCTTATATATTCAGCAGTGGCGAACGGTTTAATCGCTCCGCCGGTTCTATTTTTAATCGTGCGTATTAGCGGTGATAAAAAAATTATGGGAGAGCACGCGAACAAACCTTTTACTTCTGCCGTCGGCTGGATGATTATCGGGCTTATGACCGTTTCAGGCATCGCGGCTATTGTTTCTTTTTTCTTGTAGACATGGTGGTGCATTCTGAAAATAGCTCGAATGGAGTTTGCTCGCCGCGCTTCGCGCGGCTCGGATTAGGCGGGCGGGCAAAATGAGCGAAGCTGCAAACATTAACAATTCCCCTCCTACGCTCATGAGCTTCGGACGGACAGGTAGGTTTTTTCTTCTTGACCTGCCTTCGACCCGGACTAAGGCCGAGGGTAGATTGCTTGCAGTGATCCTGCTTGCCCTGGACCTGATTGCAGTGAGTTCATTGAACTTATCGAAGGTTGTCGTGAGTAAGAATTCATAAATGAACCCTGTAAGGCATGTTGCCCTGCTTCTATACCTAAGCTATACATCTGTAAAAGTAAATTGGCGTCTGTGGTACATAACCTAACTAAAACATCTTTTTTTTGAGTAATGAGTAAAACACGGGGATCAGATTTTATATTCTTTAAATCTTTAGTCAATTTATCTTCCGCAGATGCGTGTAATTTATAAAGTGTGGGATCGTCGAACATCCATTGCATAAATTTACCCTCAATAATATTTTTTATTCGATAGCGTAATTTTCTCTCAATTTGCCCATTTATAACAATTATGATTTTTTCATTCGGATATTTTCGTCTAAGAAAATCAAGGCCAATAGTATCCATAATGGCCGCATCAATATATCTTTTGCCATTAATAATAGAAATTTCGTGAACATAGGGAAACACGTTGACTCCTGCTTCGAGTATTTTTAAAATATCAGAACGACGGGCGTCAACATACTCGATAGCATGAGTATCCAAATTAAAAAGTTTTACATTGAGCGGTATATTTTGCGAAATGATTTTTTGAGTGTTAAGACGTTTCTCATTTTTTACAATACTCATAAGGTATTTAATATTGAGCGCGTCGCGAAGTTTGTTTTGAGGGACGGTTTTTATAAATTCATCTTGAAGTCGTTGCCACGCGCCAATAATAAAATCTTTGCGAGACACAAAATTTTTACTCAAATTTTCCCAATAAATAGATGCTCCAAACTCTGTTTGTCGTGAAAGAAAATATGCGCCCGTCATTACTCCCGCAGAAGCACCATAAATAGCCTTTATTCTGGGATAGATGTTGTTTTTCTCGAATGCCGTAGCAACTCCTGCCCCAAAAATTCCTTTCATGGCGCCACCAGCGAAATATATTATGAATTTGTCCATAATTTTCTATTTGAAAAATTTTGAAGGCGAAATATTTAATGCCTGAACTAAGCGGCGAATATCTTTAGGAGTGTCAGAATATAACATATCGCAAGTTATATGTCAAGCTAAATCAAAATAAACAAAAAAGCCCTATTTTAGGCCATTTTTGAGCGTTTTTTAACTCTTTTGAAAAATTTTTCAGTACCAAAGTGAAGCTTGGTGCGGAGCAAAAAACTTTTTGCCTGCAAGCCGTCCGCGAAACCCAGCTACCCTGCCCGAATAATTGAGGTCAGAGCCAATCAGAAAAGCCGCCTTTTTCTTTTAGAAGAAAAAAATGGTTGTGGTAGAAGGAACCTAACCATCTCGGTCACCCAAGTGTCATGACCAATGTCGGTCGCACTAAAAACCTATATAAATCGGTTACTACGATACTTTAACCTTGTTGGCGGTGAGGGAGGGATTCGAACCCTCGATACGGATTTAAACCCGTATAACAGGTTAGCAACCTGCCGCCTTCAGCCATCTCGGCCACCTCACCCGATATCTCACAAGAATACTGAAAATCCTTGTTTTAATCAACCTTTTCTGCTACCTTGTACAAGTATGAAGGTAGAAGAAACAAACAAACAAGAGCGCTCGCCGATTGTGGTAATTATGGGTCACGTGGATCACGGGAAGACCAGTCTTTTAGATTACATTAGAAAGACAAATGTGATCGCGAAAGAGGCGGGCGGCATTACGCAATCGATCGGCGCGTATGAGATAATGCATAACGAAAAAAAGATTACCTTTATAGATACTCCGGGACATGAAGCGTTTTCAAAGATGCGTTCGCGCGGCGCTACGGTCGCCGATCTCGCTATTTTGGTTGTAGCCGCCGACGACGGCGTTAAGCCGCAGACTAAAGAGGCGATTCAGACATTAAAAGATACAAGCACGCCGTTTATCGTTGCTATAAATAAAATTGATAAGAATAATGGCGATGTTGAACGCGTAAAAAATGATTTGCTTCAGAGCGAAGTTCTGCTTGAGGGTTTCGGAGGTAATATTTCTTTCGCGCTTATTTCGGCCAAAACTGGTGAAGGCGTTTCAGAACTTTTAGATTTAATTCTTCTTACGGCCGAAGTTGAAGGTCTTACTTACGCGTTGGCTGTTCCCGCCAAAGGAATTGTTATCGAAGCCAAGCTTGACCGACAACGTGGCAATGAAGTGATGATTGTTTTAAAAGACGGGATTTTAAAACGCGGCGATGAAATTTTTACCGAGACTGCGAGCGGCAAAGTAAAAATACTTGAAAATTTCTTAGGTGAGCAGGTAGAAGAGCTCATGCCGTCAAGTCCAGCGCTCGTTATCGGATTTGAAAACTTACCAGCGGTCGGTGAAGAGTTTCAAACGGGGACTCGGCCAGAAACTGATACATCCGACATACGGAAAGCAATCGGACGCGTACCGCTAAAGAAAGTAGATAAAGAAAAACGGCTGACCTTGAGACTGATTTTGAAGGCCAATGTTTCTGGTTCGCTTGAGGCCTTAAGCGATTTGGTAAAAAAAATGTCGCAGGACGAGGTAATTTTAGAAATTATGGATGAGGAAGTGGGGGACGTGACGGATGGTGATGTGAAACTTGCGATAACGAATGGTGCGGTGATTTTTGGTTTCGGCACGCGACTTGAGAAAGCTGCGCAAGTTTTGGCGGATGCAAATAGCGTACGGATTCATATGACCGGCGTAATTTACGAACTTTTAAAGTTCATAGAAGGGGAAATCAATAATTTGAAGTCGCCCAAGCCAACAGGGGTACTTGAAGTCTTGGCAGTCTTCAATCAAAAGTCATCTAAACAACTCATAGGCGGGAAAGTAACCGACGGGATTTTGAGGAAAGGCATATACGCGGTTGAACGCGGCGGGGATAATATCGGCATGGGACGAATAGTTAGTCTGGAGCAGGGCAAAAAAGAAGTGACACAGGTTGAATTAGGCAAAGAGTGTGGCATATTTTTTGATTCGGCCGTAAAGATTGAGGTAGGGGATAAGCTACTTGCGAAACCGCAGGTATAGTAATTAACAATTAGCCACTAGCGTCTATAAATATCATCTTTTTTCTCAAATATGTTTCTATCGGCACCGCAGGCACCCGACACTTATTTTTGAAAATAAGTGTCGGGAAGACGCAGACGTCTTCGTTAGGTGCCGTACAAAACATATTTGAGAAAAAAGAAATTCACCTAACATGAAATTTCGTCCAATTCGCGTGGGGGATTTGATTCAAAAAGAACTCTCGGAGCTTATCCAGAGAGAGTTTGAATTTGACAGCGCGCTTATTACTTTAAGTTCTGTTGAAGTTGATAAAAAAATGGAGCGGGCGCTTATAAACATAAGCGTAATTCCATCAGAAAAATTAGAAGAAGTAGTAAAAACTTTAGAAAAGGCACAAGGGTATCTTTACCATCTACTTTTCAAAAAAATAAATATTAAACCAATGCCGCATCTGATGTTTCGACCAGACAGGGGATTTGAAAACGCCGCGCGCGTGGAGAAAACGTTTTTGGAAAGTAAAAAATTTCGTAGGTTGAAAAAGCGACCTTAAGTCTTTAGAATACAAAAATGGCCACGTAGCCAAGTAGTAAGGCAGGGGTCTGCAAAACCCCTATACGCGAGTGCGATTCTCGCCGTGGCCTCAAGTGAAATGAAATTTCCTCCCAAACCAAAAACTCCGTACGTTTTGCCTGATCTCCAATACCGTCGCATCTTTTCCAAACTTCAAAAATTATCTAAGAAGAAGTTAACTCAAGAGGAGGAAAAGCTGATTAAGTTGTTTTACTCTCAACTGGAAACCGACTGGCGAACACCACTTGAAAGATTCATCGATAAATTGCTAAAGTAAGATTAGCGCCCGGGTGGCGAAACTGGCAGACGCAGCAGACTTAAGATCTGCCGCCCTTAAAAGGCGTGTCGGTTCGACCCCGACCCCGGGCACCACGTTGGAAAAGTCAAATCCAATAATTGAAACATTTGAGAAACTTGCTAAAGCACTGAACGTTTCTATGCGTGATTTATTTTAAAAATAACCATTCATCACGTTATAAATTCTATTATTATAGAGTTTATGGCGAATACAACCTTACTCTGACGAATACTATGAAAATTTCTAACGGGGTAAATGACATGTGGCACTCTCAAACATTACCTGAAATTTTTAAGGCATTGCATTCCAGTGAACATGGTTTGACGAGAGAAAAAGCGGCTAAACGTCTAAAAGAATACGGCAAAAATTATCTTCCCGAAGGGAAGGGGGACAGCATCCTTGTTATTTTTCTGCGCCAGTTCCGAAGTCCACTGATTTATATTCTAGTCGCAGCTAGCATGATTATTTTTGCTATGGGAGAAACCATAGACGGCCTGATTATTCTCGCCGTTCTTATTTTTAACGCCGTTATGGGCACTATCCAGGAAGGCAAGGCGCAAAACACGCTTCTCGCGCTCAAGAAATTCGTTGAAACAAAAGCCATGGTGTTGCGCGAAGGCAAAGAACTTATTGTGCCTGACAGTGAAGTAGTGCCCGGCGACATCATTATTTTGCAGGAAGGCGAAAAAGTGCCGGCAGATGCCCGGGTTATTACGGCCACCAATCTCAAAATTGACGAGGCGGCCTTAACCGGTGAATCGGTGCCGGTGCACAAAGTTGCCGACACTCTGGATAATGTTGATTTGCCAACCGCAGATCAGAAAAATATGGTTTTTAAAGGTACGCATATTCTATCCGGCAACGGCCAGTCCATCGTAGTGGCAACGGGTCTTGAGACGGCCATCGGAAAAATTTCCAAAGAGATAGCGACGATTGACACCGAAATTCCCCTAAAAACCAATGTCCGCGATTTATCGCGACTCATTATTTTTACTGTTATCGGTATTAGTACGTTGTTGTTTCTACTTGGCATTATCTCGGGAAAATCAGCGCAGGAGATGTTTGCTACCGTAGTCTCGCTTGCCGTTTCTATTATTCCGGAGGGTCTTCCAATCGTGATGACGCTCGTCTTGGCAACGGGCGTGTGGAGAATGTCAAAGCGGAACGCTTTGGTAAAAAGGCTTCAAGCTGTGGAAGCGCTGGGGCAAGCACGCATTATAGCCGTAGATAAAACTGGCACTATCACAAAAAACGAAATGGTAATCCAAAAAGTGTATGTAAATGGCAAGTTTTTTGAGGTTGGAGGTGTTGGTTACGAACCAAAAGGAGAAATCCAATTGAACGGGAACGTGATTAATCCGGCCAACCATCCGGAACTTCTTGCGGCGGGAAGGATCGCCGCTTTGTGCGCGAATACCCGTGTGTTGTTTTCAGAAGAAGAGAAAGTATGGCGCGTTGCCGGTGATCCAACTGAAGCGGCCATGCTGGTCTTCGCTCGGAAGCTTGGTTTTCATAAAGACGACTTGGAACGCGAATCACCGCTTGCGAGTGAAATTCCGTTTGATTATAAACTTAAATATCACGCGACGGTTCATCGATCTAACGACGCAAACCTGTCTGCCGGTAGACAAAAATTTATGACGATTGTCGGCGCGCCGGAGGTGATTCTTGGCCTTTCTCAAAAAATGTGGGACGACGAAAAAAGCTATTTTCTGTCACAAGAAGAGAAACAAAGATTGGAGTCGATTTTTTTGTCTTTGTCGCAAGAAGGATTGCGGGTTATCGCATTGGCGGAAAGTCGCGATTTATTCGATATAACAAAACCAGAAACAATAGGCAATCTTACCTTTGTGGGATTTTTCGGTATGAAAGATGCGCTTCGGCCGGAAGTGGCGGAGGCAATGGAAAAAGCGATTGCCGCCGGTATTCGAGTGGTAATGATTACAGGAGATCACAAAATTACGGCGCAAGCGATTGCGAGAGAAGCCGGCATTTATCAAGATGGCGATACAATTCTTACCGGACAAGATATTGATGCTTTTTCGGATGCCGAGCTTTCCCTAAAACTTATGAGAACATCCGTATTCGCGCGAGTAACGCCGGAACACAAATTGAGGATTATCAATGCGTATAAGGCGCGCGGAGAAATAGTGGCAATGACCGGAGACGGTGTTAACGATGCTCCTTCTCTTGTCGCTGCTGATTTAGGCGTAGCCATGGGAAAGATTGGCACGGAGGTGGCGAAAGAAGCTTCGGATATCGTGTTGCTTGATGATAATTTTGGGAGCATAGTGTCAGCTATCGAGGAAGGCAGAAATATTTATAAGACTATTAAAAAAGTGGTCTTATATCTTTTCTCCACAAGCTGGGGAGAAACATTGACTATAATTGGTGCGCTGCTTTTGGGTTATCCTTTGCCCCTTTTGCCGGCGCAGATTATTTGGCTGAACTTTGTTACTGATGGTTTTCTTGACGTGGCTCTGGCTATGGAGCCCAAGGAAGAAGGATTATTACGCGGCAACTTCGAGCGGCCCAAAAAATATCTTGTTGACAAACTCATGACGCAGAGAATGTTTGTAATGGCCGTCCCGATGATGATTGGCACACTTTTCCTTTTCGGTTGGTATTTTTCCGCCGGAGGCGGATCCGCCTTGGGCGGAGAGAACGATCTTGCAAAAGCTTGGACAATATCGCTCACCACGCTCGCGGTATTCCAATGGTTTAACGCCTGGAACTGTCGGCACGAATCAAAGTCGGTTTTCCAGATGAATCCGTTTTCTAACAAATTCTTAGTGGGCGCAACGCTTACCGTTATATCATTGCAACTTTTAGTGGTTTATAATCAGTTCATGCAGAAGTTTCTGCGCACTGTGCCACTTAAGCTCTCGGAATGGCTGGTTATTATCTCGATCGCAACTTCTATAATTTTTGCCGAGGAAATAAGAAAATTCTTTTATCGGAGACGGATCGCAACATTATGACAAAGTTATTGCGCGAGAAACAATAAAATAATATGAAATCATATGCCCCGTTAGAAATTCTGCTATATAATAGAGCTTACGACAAGTACAACCTTTTTTTGTAAATACCATGAAAAGTTCTAACGGGGTGAATGAGCAAAAACCACAATTGTATTTCTTGTTAGCTATTCTTACGGGGACTTTTATTCTGGTTTTTTTCATTTTCCGTCCCTTTCTCTACGCGCTTGTTTTAGCAGTGTTTTTTGCGACCGTATTTCAACCTATCTATAAAAAAATAGTAAGCATAACTTACGGACGGCGTGGACTCTCGGCGCTCATCACTATTCTCATTGTTGTCATCCTCGTTTTCGCACCTCTTATATTTTTAGGCATACAAATCCTTGAAGAAGCCCAGCAACTCTACGCTTATCTCGCAGGAGATGATGGGAAAAACGCTGTTTTAAATATAATCAACGGCTTACAAGATAGATTCCAAAGTTATTTTCCCGCTGCTCAAGAATCTTCCTTGGGTATCGACCAGTATCTAAGGCAGGGGTTAAACTGGCTGCTTCAGCATCTTGGCTCTGTGTTCGGAAGCTTGGCAAAAATGGCGGCAAGTTCCTTCCTGTTTCTTATTGCCCTTTATTATCTGTTAAAAGACGGGCAGAAACTTAAAGCGGCGATTATTGCCTTAAGCCCCCTCTCGGACGCCGATAACGAAGCGATTCTTGAAAAGCTAGAGATGGCTATTAATTCGGTCATGAAAGGCAATCTTTTATTAGCTCTTATTCAAGGAGCTTTGGCTTTGGTGGGGTTTGCTGTTTTTGGAGTTCCAAATATTGTTCTTTGGGGAAGCGTGACGGCCATAGCTGCGCTTATCCCGGGCGTTGGCACTGCGCTCGTGATCGCTCCGGCTGTCTTATTCCTTTTCCTTAATGGCGAGGTATTTTCTGGTGTCGGTTTTATTATATGGGGAGTGGGAGCGGTGGGGCTTATTGATAATTTTTTGGGCCCTAAGATTGTTGGGCGTGGCATGCGACTTCACCCGCTGATTATTCTTTTATCTGTTCTTGGCGGTATTGGATTTTTCGGACCAGTCGGATTCCTTATAGGGCCGATTGTTATGAGTCTGCTTTTTGCTCTTTTGGATATTTACTTCTCTTTGATGATGAAAGAAAAAACTGTAGTATAGATTTATGACTAAGAAAATAATCGGCATTTTCTTAATCATAATTGGTCTCTTGGCTCTAGTTACGCCTTTTACGCCTGGTTCTTGGTTGGTGTTTATTGGTTTGAATTTTCTTGGAATTCGAATACTATTTTGGGACAAAATAAAACCGCGGTTTTTGGCCAAAGGCGTCACGCCCGCCAAAGTTCTTGACGGCAAGCAAGACTCTGTCTCCGGCGGACAAAAACACGACTCCCGACAAACAAAATAAAATCAGTGCGAGGGGGATATTAGCTAAAATGCACTTTAAGTTTCTTGGCGCGATGGCGATCTAACTTGGGAAGTTTGATCGTAAGGATGCCGTTTTTCATGGATGCCTCGGCGGCTTCGGGATCAACTTCCTGTGGGAGAATTACCGAGCGAGAAAATCTGCCCCAATAACACTCCTGATAAATGTAGTCGTTGTCGCTGATTTTTTCTTCTTTTTCCCTACTACCTTTTATCGTTACTGATTCGTTCGTAATATCAATGTCGAGATCTTCCGGTTTTACGCCGGCGATTGTTGACTCGATCACAATGAAATTTGAGGTCTGATAGACGTCTATTGTTAGTTGACCCTCGGTTTCTTCGCTTAGGTCGCGGTCTGATGATCGCGTGCGGAGCGCGGAACTGCCAGCTTTAGTAAGTTCAATCTGCGCCTCTTCGGCGGTGTCAGTCAGTTCTTCGAAATATTTTTTTGTTTCTTCATCCATCCCGTTAGAAGCAGATCGCGATCAACGCGCATCCGCTAATTATTTTATAGTAACGACTGTTAGTTTTAGTAAAAATCATATTTTATGCAATATGCGATCGCGGCTTCTAACGGGATCCATAACACTTACATTATATCATATTAATTCTTTTGAATCGCGTTTTGATTCCAGATCACTTGTCAAACGACCACCGTAAAGACCATGTTTCAGTTTTTCAAAATCGTTCAGAATGAAAAAGGCGGCGACAACCAAGAGCAGGATGGGATACATAATCTGTTCTTGATTGTTTAGCACCAGATAGTTGAAACTGGCGTGGAGCAAGGAGGCAGCGATAAGACCGATTAGAAGATTTGAAAAAAGACGATTACTGATAAGTCCTTTTGCCCAATAATAGCCGACCAAAGCCGAGGCCAGCGTATGAAGAAGCGTGGCTCCAATGAAGCGGAGGGTCGCGGTTCCCACGACGGCGCTTAAAAGCGCGGTCTCCTTAAGCTGACCTTGGAGCGCACCGATATTTTCAATGGTCGCGAAGCCCAGGGCGACGATGATCATATATATCATGGCGTCTACCGGCACATCGAAATATTTACTGCGACTTACAATGAGATAGGCCGCACTGAATTTAAAAAGTTCTTCGATGCTGGCGAGAGCCAAAAGATAAAGCGGGGAAAGAACTTGAAGGTTTAAGAGCGGCGCTACCGAGTCATGAAAAATTTTTTGGACTCCTAAAACGACAATGGTAATGGCAGTACCGGCCAAAAACGCGTATAAAATTTCTTTTTTAGGTTCGTGATCCGTGTCTTCCTGAAGATAAAAAATCAGCCAGATTAGTCCCGGCATAATTCCCAAAAGAAGGATAAAAGCTGCCATTTACTTTTATTATACACGAAAATAATTTTCTTATCGTGGCCACGCCTCAACCATGAGTAATTTTTCACTTCCGCCCGTTTCACCATTCATTTTCTGATAAATTTCTTCGGTTACAAAAGGCATAAAGGGGTGAAGAAGCTTCAGGGAAGTTAGCAGTGCATATTTAAGAATTTCTTCCGTATTCTTTTTTTGTGCTTCGTCTTTAAGCTGGGACTTGCTTGCTTCAATATAAATGTCGGCCAATTCATGCCAGATGAATTGGTAAATTTCTTGCGCTGCTTCGTGAAGAGCAAAGTTTTCCAGGTTTTTTGTTACGTTTTTTATTGTTTCGTCCAGTTTTTTTAGGATCAGCGCATCGGCTTCAGTAATTGGTTGCGGTTTTTTTTGGCTTTTGACTGGCATATTCTCGGCATTAGCGAATACAAACCGCGCGATATTCCAGAGTTTATTCGCGAAATGCTTCATGCCGCGGATGCGGTCTTCGGAAAGCGCAATATCGCTTTCGGCGGCGGTGGCGAAAATCAACCCAAAACGCAATGCGTCGGCTCCGTAGGTATCTATAATACCCAGTGGATCAACTGCGTTGCCTTTGCTTTTGGACATTTTTTGCTTGTCTTTGTCGCGCACCAAGCCGTGGAGCAACACCGTCTTAAATGGTTCTTTGCTCATACAGTAATAAGAAAACATAATCATACGCGCCACCCAGAAGAAAAGAATATCGGAACCGGTCACAAGCGTATCGGTCGGAAAATAATTATCAATATCTTTTTTCCCATTCGCCATTAAGGTAGCGTAAGGCCATTGTACGGATGAAAACCAAGTGTCAAGAGTATCCGGGTCTTGTTCGTAAAGATCGCCGCCGCATTTTTCACAGGTACTCAAAATATCAAGCGATACGACCTCGCAATTTTTAATTGATTCTCGCGACATCATTTCTTCTGGAGCAAGATTTTTTATTTTACCTACGAGTGTGCGAATAACTCCGCCGTGGCTAACAAGTAAGACATTTTTATGCCCGTGTTTTTCTTTATGATCTCGAAAAGCTTGATGAACTCGCTCGCTAAGTTCCCGATAGCTCTCTCCCTCGGGCGCTACTCGGTCAAAATGATGAAGATCTCCGTATTTTTTGAAAGCTTCCATTTGAATCATGCCTTCCGCCTCGCCGTTAGATTTTTCTCGGAATTCGTTATCGGTTATTATTTCCGCGCCAGTCGCTTCCGCAATAATCTTCGCGGTTTCAAGCGCGCGCGCGTACGGTGAGCTGATGATAAGTTCTATATCGGCAGATTTGAGCATTTGGCCGACGTTCTTCGCTTGCGCGCGGCCGGCGTCATTCAGTTCTATGTCGTGCGTGCCAAGAATCTTGCCCGTTTTATTCCAGTCTGTTTCGCCGTGCCGTACAATGAACCAGCGAGATTTTACTTGGGCGTTAACTTTGATATTGCCGCAGCCGAGGCAATACCACACCGGAATTTGTATACCCCACCAGATTTGCCGAGAAATTGGCCAATCGCGCAGGTTTTCCATCCAATGCGTGAAAACTTTTTGAAGTCTATTAGGCACTATCGTAACTGATTTTTTAGTTGTGGCCTCGACTGCCATGTCACGGAGGGATGGCCGGCCGTCTGGCAGTGGTTTAGTCATGGCCACATACCACTGCGGTACTATTAATGGCTCGATCACTGTTTCGCACTTGTAGCAAAGTTGGATGTTATGTTTGTAATCCTTATCAACTTTTGTAATAAGGCCCCTAGCCGCCATGTCGGCAACAATTTTTTCCCGCGCTTCTTTTATTTTTAATCCTTGATAAGGGCCCGTCCGCTCGTTTAGTTTTCCATACTTATCTATCACCTGTTTCGGACCGGGAATTTCGTTTTTGTGCCTTTGCCAAATTTCAAAATCAGTCGCATCGTGCGCGGGCGTGACCTTTACGACACCGGTGCCAAAGGTCGCGTCAACGGCTTCGTCGGCTATCACTTTAAGTTTTACCGGTCCCAAAAGCGATTCAATTTCTATTTCTTGGCCAACATATTTTTTATAACGTTTATCGTCCGGGTTTACGGCCACGGCGGTATCGCCGAATTTAGTTTCGGGCCGCACTGTCGCGAGTTCGAAAGGGCCGTACTTTATGTAATACAAAGGGTCAGCGCGCTCCTCGTATTTGGTTTCAAGATCAGACAAAGTCGTTTGATGCTTGGTGCACCAATTTGAAATGCGGTCCCCGCGGTAAATAAGCCCATCGGCATACATTTGCTCAAAGGTTTCATAGACAATTTCCACAATGCGCGGGTCAAGTGTAAAGATATTTCGTGACCAATCAACCGAAGCGCCCAGACGTTTTAACCCGTCTTCGCTTATGTGCTTATTTTCTTGCACAAACTCCCAAATTTCTTTATAAAACTCATCGCGTTCCATTTTAAAGCGGCTGCGCCCCTCTTTTTCCAGTTTTTTTTCAAAGACCACCTGCGTCTCAAAACCGGCGTGATCAGTGCCGGGCAGCCACAAAGTTCTTTTGCCGCGCATGCGCTCGTAGCGGATAAGAATATCTTCAATAGTGCGTCCTAATGCATGCCCGGCATGGAGCGGCGCATTAGCATTGGGCGGCGGTAAAATAACCGTATACGGCTTTCTCTTTTCGGCATTCGGCAAGTTATCGGGATTAAAAAAACCGCTCTCTTCCCAGAGTTTATAGATTCTTGTTTCGGTTTCTTGCGGGTTGTATTGCGGTGGCAGTTCCTGTTTCATTTGATTTTATTGTATAGAAATTATGACAAAAGAAACAAGAATTTACAATTTTGTCCGTGTTAGCGCATAAAAACGCTCAAAGTTTTAAATTGGGTATAGCGCCAATTTTTTTGGCAGTTTTTCTTTGACGCGAAAAAGCGGCTCGACTCTGCTTACCATAAACAGCGGCCAGTGCGATCATTAATGCATTGTCACCAGTGTGCGTTATCGGCGGCGTGAGAAAGAACGCTCCTGGGGTATCTTTATCTATTTTTTTCTCGAGTTCGGCGCGCAATTTTTTGTTAGCCGCGACTCCGCCGCCGATTAAAATGGTTTTCGCTTGATATTTTTGGGTGGCGCGCACGGTTTTTTCAACTAGAACATCAATTATAGCTTGTTCGAATGAAGCGGCAACATCTGGGATGTGATATTTAGGGTTGTCGCGCAGATAATAAAGTACCGATGTCTTAAGTCCCGAAAAACTGAAATTAAAATTATTGGCTTTAAGCATGGGGCGGGGAAAAGAAATCGCGCGCGGATTACCCTTCTCAGCTTGCTTAGAAATTTCTGGTCCGCCCGGATAGCCAAGGCCAAGCATTTTTGCTACTTTATCAAAGGCCTCGCCTGCGGCATCGTCTAAAGTTTCACCGATGCGTTTATAACTTCCTAGTTTTTTTATCAAGTGCAATTCGGTATGCCCGCCGCTTACCAAAAGAGCGATTGCGGGGTAGCGGATAGTCGTTAGCGAATAGTCGTTAGTGTCTTTTCTTTGCTTAATAAGCGAAGAAAAGATGTGTCCTTCCATATGGTTTATGGGGCGCAATGGAATATTCCATAAAACACTTAGTGCTTTGGCGAAGTTCACACCGGTCCAAAGAGCGGGAGCGAGTCCAGGGCCGTAAGTGACTGCCACCATGTCAAGTGCGGGTATTTTAAGCGGCAGAATGTATTTTAAAAATTTTTCTCGGAGCACCTTTTCTCGCTCTAAGATTAAAGAGGTAATAGTGAATAATGAATTATGAAGCTTGGTTTCATTCCTGATTCCTGATTCATTATTCTTTATTTGATAAAGGTTCGCTTCTTTTAGCGTTTTTATTAAAATTGGCACCAAATTTTTTTCGTGTTCACGTCGGGCGAGATTAGGCACGACGCCGCCAAATTTTTCATGAAGTTTTACTTGGGAAGAAACCAAATTAGCGAGCACCTTAAAAGATGCTGACTTATGCAGATTATTATTGTACTTAATAATAGCTACGGCGGTCTCGTCGCAACTAGTTTCAATCGCCAGAATTTTCATATTATATAAGCCATCATAAGGAAATTATCTTATTTTACAATCAAACCTTGACTCTACGAACATAAAGCAGTAAAGTTTTTTCAGTACCACATTACTTATAGACGGAGGGTGACATGCGTAATTGCACGCACAGACTGACACATACTGAAAATAATTTTTACAGCAGACTGCTTGTTAAACCTATGACTGGCATGAGGAAAAGAAAACCCGAGTTTCTTGCGACCGAGATGAATTGTGCTGATATATTTCTTGCTCTCGCGGGCCATTTAGACAGGAAACCGGCTGAATTATGTGCACAGATAAATGGCTGCTGGGCTTGTCTCAAGGAAAGAGTAGATACAATAATTTATTTTTGCGGCTGTGTCCTTATGAGTTCACATTGTATGAATGGACATAGATGGCATCGTTCCTCTGTGCTTGTTGGTACTATCCCTGTCGTGACTCACGACGGTCCAGTTCTTTCTCAAGAGGGCGAAATGTGTTGTAGAATGGCAATTGCGGAAAAACGTGAAGAGATTATAAGGCGCAGAAATCAAATGGCTCTGTCTATTGGAACGCAGCGAATGACTACATAAAGGAAGCAGTTCCAAAGAAGCAATCCGCCCGTGTTTCGACGCGGGATTTTCTTTTATAGACTTGTGATTTGTATTTTTTTTCTTATACTAACCACTAATCACTAGCTTGCCCCGCATAAAATTGTCTGCAATTTTATGCGGGGTGACTAATTACTATTTTATATGCCCGAACTCCCTGAAGTTGAAACTGTGGCCCGCGAATTAAATCGCGCCATCCACGGACAAAAAATTTTAGCGGTTGAAACATCCTGGCCGAAACTCTTTAGCCGTTCGCCCGGCGGTTTAGCGCGCGCGAGGCGAGAACTTACTGCCAGAACCATAAAAAAAGTTGTACGTAGCGGCAAGAGAATTTTTATATATTTATCGAATGACATTCTTTGGATTACGCACTTGAAAATGACCGGCGCCTTTTTGTGGGGCGGCAAAGCTAAAGAAAACAGATTTGTCCGCGCCAAATTTAGACTTTCTCGCGGGACGCTTTATTTTTCGGACATCCGCAAATTTGGCCGGATGATCGTGGGTAAATGCGAAGCGATCTTGAAACATAAAGACATCGTTGGACTAGCGCCTGACCCGTTTCAAATTTCCCACCCTACGCTTCGAGATGCACTACGCAAGAAATCAATTCCTATAAAACAAGCGCTATTGGACCAAAAAGTCATAGCTGGCATTGGCAATATTTATGCCGATGAAATTTTATGGGCTTCGAAAATACATCCGCTCTTAAGTGCGCATAATATAAACGAAAAGAACATAAAAAGTATTATCGCCCATGCCCGCCGCATTTTAAAAAAATCCATTAAATACGGCGGCACTTCCATGCGTGACTTCAAGAATACCAAGGGTGAAAAAGGCGGTTATCTCACATTTTGCAATGTTTATATGAGAGAAAATAAAAACTGCCGTAGAAACTGCGGCGATACGATTAATCGTATCATGATCGGCAGCCGCTCGACGCGATTTTGTCCAAAGTGTCAGTCAAAATAGGGCAAACAAAATAGCCTAAACAACTGCCTTCTTAGTCCGCGAGAATTTTTACCTCGCTATTGGGTTTTACTTCCAGAAAACCAGCGCTTACGTCTATTTTAGTAATTTGGCCGCTTTTGTCGGTGATGGTAACCGGCCCGGCTTGGAGCATGGTAATAAGCGGCAGATGGTTATCAAGAATAGTGAGTTCGCCGCCGATTGATCTCACGGTTAAAGACTTCGCCTCGCCTTCAAACAAAACTTTTTTTAGAGAATATATTTTTAGCTGCATAATTTTAAAATAAAAACTATTTCTGAAAAAATACTGAATTTACCCGGTCGCCCCTATGAAATGAGGGGTATACGAACTTATTTTGCTTTTCATCAAAGTTTGCGACAGTAATTGTCTCTTTCCCATCTTTATAAGCAAAAAATTTTGGCTGATAAGTTGTAGCAGTCCCATTATCTAAAGTTTGATTTAGGGAATCAGAAAAATATTCAACTACCCGACTTTTTAACGTTACTGAAGTTACCATACTACGTTCCCCCTCTCGAATATCAAAAAGAATTCTTTCCGCTACTGGTTGCACCACGGAACTAAGACCTTCTGCTAGTTCCGCGGTTTTTAGTCGCAATGACATCCCTGAACAAGTTACGTAATAGAGAGAATCTATTTCTTGATTAAAAGGCTCCATTGGAATGGCATCTGATGCGCCGCCGGCATTTTCAGTAGAGAACTTTGCCGCCCAGATACTCATGTTATCTAGATTTCTACATAACTCATTAAATTTTTCTCTAGAAGACCTTAATTTCTGATCTGGAGACATTGCGCCTGCTTCAGCTTCATATTTTGTAAGAAAGTCTCTAACAAATCTCATAACCTCAATCATTGATTTCAACTCTTCGGGCGGAACTTCTTGTAGATCTTTAGGTAGTTGTTTTAAGTACTCCTCAAAAATACGTTTTTTTTCTGCCAAATCCTCAAGTATTTTTTGCATTCCCGACATGCCGAAATCACCTGGTTTTTTCATAACTTTTATTTTTTTATTTCACTTCTTCAATGC
>Ga0209541_10006619_pt1 | contig 19689 bp, 15 predicted proteins | sample RifCSPlowO2_01_FD_184027 | JGI IMG/M metagenome (GOLD analysis project Ga0209541, IMG submission 184027) | Groundwater microbial communities from Rifle, Colorado - Rifle CSP2_plank lowO2_0.1 (SPAdes) (version 2) | ecosystem: Environmental > Aquatic > Deep subsurface > Groundwater | place... | reverse complement strand
ATTTTGATAAAAAACCGCGATGTCCGCGTGATATACGACTCCGCTCTTGTGCCGATTTTCTACTATTCATTCGTGGACAGAGAAACGCTTGTTTTCACCACCGACCGAACGACCTTTGACGAGATTTTAAACCGCCTCGCGACGCCGAAGAGAACCGTGCGGTAAAAAACATGAAGCGTAAAACATGAAACACGCAACAGGGAACACAAAACGAGAAAAAATTGACAAAATTGAAAAACCCCTCAATCGGCATAAAACACGCTTCATGTTCCATGTTTTATGATTTGAACACTTGCTCTTTTAAATCTTAAATGTTACATCTTAAATGTTATATATTCTCTATGGACATCAATAAATACAAACAACTGCTTGAAAACGAAAAAGCCCTGCTTGAGAAAGAGCTGGGGGGTATCAGCTCCCCGCGACCGGAAAACCCCGCCGACTGGGACGCGCGCCCAGAAAATACGACCGAGGAAGCGGATTTGAATGTCGCCGCGGACATTCACGAGGATGTGGAGGAGCGACACGGTGTTTCGGACGAACTTGAAAAGCGGCTCGCTGAAGTGAATGCCGCGCTTTCCCGCATGGAGGAGGGGACCTACGGCGCGTGCGCCGTCTGCAACATGCCGATAGAGGAAGACCGCCTCGGCGCAAACCCCGCCGCCGCGACCTGCAAGGGGCATATGAACGACTAGTCATTAGTCCATAGTCGTTAGTTGTTAGAAAAACGCGCCCGCCCGCTACGGTGCAGAGGGCTTTTTTGTTTCGTTGCTTCTTTGTCCCGATTTTGACTCGTCAAAATCGTGGATCCTCGACCAGGTCGGGACTTCGTTGTTTCGTTGTTTTCTTGCTCCGAGTTTCCCTCCTGTTGACAAGCGTGAATATACGCCGTATCATACGAAAAGACAGTTTTTCACGCTCCCTCCCAAACTCAAGCATTAAGGAGAGCAAATGAAGAGGAAAAACACGCTGGTTTGCGCACTGTTCGCGCTCGTCGTCGGGATGTTCACGCTCGGCGCGTGCAAGACCGCGCCACAGTCCGCAGACGATACCGCGCTCACCTACGACAAGGTGGATGTGGAACGGATGGCATTGGAGACGAGTTTTTCGCGAGAAGAAATCGCGAAAGCGTTCGGCGTTTCCCTGCCGCCCGCTACCACAAAGGATGCACAGCCGAAAACATTTGGCGATGCGCGGCAGATGTACTGGGACGCCCCCATCGGCAGTCCCGAGCAGACGGTGGCGTTGGCGAAAATGAAGGAGTTCGCCACGACCGCAGGCGAGTGGGCGATCGTGACACGGAAGCTTCCCGACGGCAGTCCCGAACGGGTGGCGGCGTTGGCGAAAGCGATTGCGCTCATCAAAGATTTTGACGAGGCGCGGCAGATGTACCTAGACACCCCCACCGACAGTCCCGAGCAGGCGGTGGCGTTGGCGAAAATGAAGGAGTTCGCCGCGACCGTGGATGAGTGGATGATTGTGGCGCGGCGACTTCCCGCCGGCAGTCCCGAGCGGGAGGCGGCGTTCGCGAGAGCACTCGCGCTCGTCAAAACATTTGACGAGGCGCAATTTGCATACGACATGTCCGCCACCACCCCAATCGGCAGTCCCGAGCGGGTGGCGGCGCTCGCGAAGATGCGCGAGCTCGCACAGACCGCAAGGGAGTGGACGCGTGTGGCGCGGCGACTTCCCGACGACAGTCCCGAGAGAGAAGAGATCATTCGCCGCCTCGCGGCCTCCTACAAGAAGTAGCAGTAGCCCTTTCGCTTCTTCCCAACGCGTCAAAACATGATTCCCTGCGCCCGCCCCATTCATGGGGCGGGCGCTTTTTTGTTTTGTTGCTTCGTTGTTTTTTTGTCCCGATTTTGACTCGTCAAAATCGTGGATCCCCGACCAAGTCGGGACTTCGTTGTTTTGTTGTTTTCGCGCTTTCTTGTTTATTTTTTTAACAATGTAACAATTGAGCAATATAACAATTTTTTCTTTTCATTCCTCCGGAAAACGCCGTTATCTCCTTCGTAATTCATAATTCGTAATTCATAATTCTTTCTTTTATGTCGTCTCCCCAGAAGCTCGCAAAAGTTTTTTCTGCCCAGGTGTCCGGGCTCAAAAGCCGCATTATTACGCTTGAGGTTGATGTGTTCCGCGGGTTTCATTCTTTCTCGGTCGTGGGGCTCCCCGACAAAGCGGTGGAGGAGTCGCGCGACCGCGTTTCCTCCGCCATTAAAAGCACGGGCTTCGGTTCTCCCAAAAGCGAGGGTCAGCAAAAGATAGTCGTTTCGCTTGCGCCGGCGGACCTCAAGAAAGAGGGTCCGCTTTTTGATGTGCCGATGGCGCTTGCCTATCTCTCGGCGATTGACGCCATCCGTTTTAATCCCGAAAAACGCATTTTCCTCGGCGAGCTTTCGCTTTCGGGCGACCTCCAGCCCCTGAAGGGCGCGCTCCTCCTTACACAAGGCGCCAAAGAAGCGGGGTTCCGAGAAATATATCTTCCGTACGACAACGCGCGCGAGGCGGCGCTCATTAAAGGAGTTTCCGTTTTTGGCGCGCGCACCCTCAAAGAAATTATCTCTCATGTAAACGAACGGCGCCTGCCGCCTGAAGTCGCGGTAAAAACGGGCATAACCGGAGAAAAAATTGAGGCGATGCCGCAGACGCCGTTTGAAATCCCCGAAAGCGAAGAGGGGTTGTCGCTTGCCGACATACGCGGACAGGAGACGGCGAAGCGCGGACTCCAGATTGCCGCGGCGGGCGGGCACAACATCGCCTTCTTCGGTCCGCCCGGGACGGGAAAAACCTTGCTCGCGAAAGCATTTGCCTCCATTCTCCCGCCGCTTTCTTTTGATGAAGCGCTGGAGGTGACGGGGATTCATTCCGCCGTGCGGCATCTTCCCGGCCTCATCGCGCATCCGCCCCTCCGCGCGCCGCATCACACTTCCTCCCATGTCGCGGTCATCGGCGGAGGCACTCACCCGAAGCCGGGGGAGGTAACGCTCGCGCATCGGGGGGTCTTGTTTCTGGACGAGTTTCCCGAGTTTGATACGCGGGTCATAGAGGCGCTCCGCGAGCCCTTGGAGAGCGGCGAGGTGTCCATTTCCCGCGCCCGCGGGACGGAACTTTTCCCCGCGCGGTTTATTCTCATCGCCGCGATGAACCCCTGCCCGTGCGGATTCCTAAACGACCCGCGGAAAGAGTGCGCCTGCTCGCCGTCGCAGATTGCGAAATATAAGCGGAAAATCTCCGGTCCCATCGTTGACCGCATTGATATGTGGATTCCCGTGCCGCGCGTTGCCTACGAAAAACTTGCGGAAGAGGGCGCGGAGGAACGCGCGGCGGCGGAAAAGGAGACGGCGGTGATGCGCGCGGCGATTATCCGCGCGCGGAAAATAGCGCTCGCGCGCTATGGCAAAGAAGGAAAATATACTGCGCACCTCTCCGTGCGCGAGCTCTCGCGCTTCGCGCCTTTAGGCGAAAAGGAAAGAGCGGTCCTTCACGGCGCCGCGCGAAGCATGGATCTGTCCGCGCGCGCCTATCACAAAATAATCAAACTCGCCCGCACCATCGCCGACCTCGCGGGGGAGGAGACGATTACCGCGACCCATCTCCACGAGGCGTTGCAGTATAGACCGAAAGCGAGTTAGCAGTTAGTAGAATGTAGAATGTAGTAAAAAAGCAGTAAAACAACGACCCTTGCTTTATTTTATAGGTGTGCTATCTTGTCTTGTGTGGACGTTCGCAATGGTGCGGAGCGTCCGCAAAAGAGCGGGTTGAAGTCCTGCGTCGCGCAGGCAGAAATCCCGCGTGAAAGGAGTTCTTTGCCATGACACACGCAAACCAATCGTACGATCTTCAGGTGCTCGTGCACGGCAAACCAGTCACGGTATACCCCCACGAAGACACGAGTTTTATCTGGGGGGAAACAGGGACCGAGTTTGCGCTCAAAGTATGGAACAACACCGGTCGTCGGGTGGAAGCCGTGATAACCGTGGACGGTTTGTCCGTCATGAACGGAAAGCTCGGCTCCTATGATGTCGGTGGATATGTCGTTCCGCCGCATTCCGCCGTGGAGATTCCCGGCTGGCGGTTGGACCAGAGAAAAGTCGCGCAGTTCTTCTTCGCGCAATTCGAGAAGTCCTATGCGGCGCTCATGGATATGCCGCAGAATGTCGGCGTCATCGGATGCGCCATTTTCAATGAAGCGCCACGGGTGAGCGTGCTGGATCCGGCGGAATTGTTTCCCCACAGGACACCGCCGTCACTGTACTCATACGGTGACAGTGGTCTCGGTCTCACGAGGGGCGGTGGAAGCGGTATCGGCACCGGGTTTGGACAGGAAAGAGGGCATGCGGTAACCACGGTTAAGTTCATCCGTGCCGACGTCGCGAAGCCCGCTGTGATTCTCGCCATCCACTACGGCACCAAAGCACAGCTCGCTCTCTGGGGGGTGCCGATGAAACAACCCCTCCAGGTCGCCGCCGCAAATCCCTTCCCGGGCGAAGGTGTCGGCTGTCCGCCTCCGCCGAACTGGCGAGGGTAAGAAAGTCCGGTAGTTTCAGGACAAATCAAGAAGCCCCCGCCACTGTCACTTTGTGGTGGGGGCGTTTTTTGTGTTTGTGTTTTAAACGGTGTCGCACAAAGCGCCCGACTACCGCGACGATCTCACGAAAACATTCACCGCCGCAAGAAGCCGCAACGCCTCTGTTTTTGCGGCGCGCCCTTCGCCAAGAAACTGCGTGAGCTTTTCGTCGTCCCGCCCTACATAGAAGGTCGCGTCGCGGAACGAGCGCGCCGCGACGATAAGGAGCGTGTCCGACTGGAGAAGCGTCTGCACCTCGCCTTTGTATTGCTCCTCGGTGCGGTTTGCAAGCAGTTCCTCGGTGCGCCCCTTCACCTCATCAAGAAGCACGCTCCCGCGATCAAGGAAAATAAGCGCGGAAATATCCCGTCGGTCTTCAATTTCTTTTGTTGCATCGTTCAAATGCCCGTCCGCGCGGGTGAGCATGTTGGCATAGAGCTCAACTTCGTTTAAAAACTTCAAAAACCGCTCCCGCGCGGCTTGGCGCTCCGCTTCAATCTTTTCCGAGGTTACCACCTGAAGCGCCGCCGAGGTCTGCTCTTTTTCCTGAATCGTCGTTTTGAGTTCCGCCTCAACGGTCGCGATTTTCTCCTCCACCGCCTCTTTCTTTTCTTCCGCCGTTTCGCGGCGCGCCTTCTCGCTTGCCGCTTCCTGTCGAAACTTCGCAAGCTCCGCCTCTATTTTCTCCTCAAGGTCTTTTACCTTGTTTGCCGCTTCAAGGTAGAGCGCGACCGCTTCTTCGTATTGCGAAAACGAGGCGTTGGTCGTGGCGTCCCCGTCTTCAAGAAGCGCCTTTACGGCAAACCACTCGCCGTCCTCTTTCGCTTTCTGCGCGCGCGCAAGCACTTCTTCGGCGACGAGAAGGTTTTTTGATTCCGTTATTTTCGTTTCCACATCAAGCGTCTCCGGCGCCTTGCCGTCCCGAAGCGAGGCGTATTGCTCAAGGGAGGCGAGATAGTTACCCGCGGAGAGCGCGTCGCTTGCCGACTGCTCAAGGTCGTTTATGTACTGTATTTCAAAAAACTTGTAGGAGCCGGCGAGCGCCAAGGCGGCGGCGATAAATACTCCCAGAACAAGGAAGTAATTCTTCATTCTTTAAGTATACCCCGTACTGGTCGTTAGTCCATAGTTGTTAGTCGTTAGTCCAACTGTCCATTGAAGATTTTCGCCGTACGCTTTAAGATGGGGGGACATGAAGCCCTTGTCCAACAAAGAAATCGCGTATCTTCTGTATGAGATTTCGGTTTTCTACACGATGAAGGATGTGCCGTTTAAGCCGATGGCGTACGAGCGGGCATCTGATGCCATAGAGTCGCTCAAAGAATCGGTGCGAGACATATACGAGAGGGGGGGGATGAAGGCGCTTGAGGAGATAGACGGCGTGGGAAAGGGCATTGCGGAGCATCTGGAAAATCTTCTCAAAACAGGGCGGCTCCCTGAATACGACCACTTAAAAAAAGAGTTTCCCGTAGAGGTGCACGAGCTTTCGGAGGTTCCCGGCGTCGGCGCGCAGACCATTAAAACGCTCTGGAAGAAACTCGGCATCAAAAATGTCGCCGAATTGGAAAAAGCGGCAAAAGAGGGCCTCGTCTCAAAAATCAAAGGGTTCGGCGTAAAGACGGAGCAAAAAATCCTTGAAGGTATCGCCTTTATGCGCTCATCCGGCGGACGGCATCTTTTGGGCGCCGTGCTTCCCGAAGCGCGCGCGCTTGAAGACACGATAAAGAAGTTCTCCGGAGTGGAGGACGCGCTCGTGTGCGGTTCGGTGCGGCGGCGCAGGGAAACTATCGGCGATATAGACATCATCGCCATCGGGACGGACGCGGAAAAAATTATGGCGCAGTTTGTGGCGCTTCCGGGCGTCGCCCACATCTACGGGCAGGGGGCGACCAAGACGAACATCCGTTTCGGGAACGGCATTGACGCGGACCTCCGCGTGGTGCCAAAGAGGTCTTTCGGTGCGGCGGTCAATTACTTTACCGGCTCAAAATCCCACAATATCGCGCTCCGCGAGATTGCGCAGGAGAAAGGATGGAAACTCAATGAATACGGGCTATTCAAGAGACAAGCGACCCGCCCGAACGACTTAAGTCGTTCAGTCGGGCGGGCAGGAGACAAGAGACAGGGAGAGGGCTGGGAATTCGTTGCGGGAAAGACAGAAAAAGAGTTGTATGAAAAATTAGGGCTTTCATATATTGAGCCCGAGCTCCGCGAGATGACGGGGGAGATAGAGGCGGCGCGGGAAGGAAAATTGCCGGCGCTTGTGGGCTATCACGACCTAAAGGGCGATTTGCAGACGCAGACCGATTGGACCGACGGCGCGGACTCCATAGAGGATATGGCGCGGGCGGCGCACACTGCGGGCTTGGAATATATCGTCATTACCGACCACACCCGTTCGCTTGCGATGACTGGCGGCGCGGACGAAGCAAAACTCCACCGCCAAATGAAAGAAATTGAGAAATTGAACGCCAAATTCTCCCAGCTCCCCTCTCCCAGAATCCAGCTCCTATCTGGCGCCGAAGTAAATATCAAAAAAGACGGCTCTCTTGATATTGATGACGAAACGCTTGCGACGCTTGATTGCGTCGGCGCCGCCGTGCACAGCCATTTCACGCTTGAGAAAAAAGAGCAGACAGAGCGGGTCATTCGCGCGATGAAAAATCCTCATGTTGACATCATTTTCCACCTCACGGGACGGCTCATAAACCGAAGAAAGCCGATTGAACTTGATATAGACGAGGTGATTGCGACAGCAAAGAGGACCGGCACCGTGCTTGAAATAGACGCGTTTCCGGACCGGCTTGATTTAAATGATGAATACATCCGCAAATGCGTGAACGCGGGCGTAAAGATGAGTATTGATTCCGACGCCCACTCTACCGAACATTTTGCCGTGCTTGAGTATGGTATTGCACAGGCGCGCAGGGGCTGGGCTACAAAAGAAGACATCATAAACACGCTTTCGGCGCACGACCTGCTCACCAAACTCAAAAAACCAAAAGAGCTCCGTTGGAAGTAGCAACGCTACTCGCTATATGCTCGGCGAGAGCGGCGTGAGCGAAGTTCCCGCGATGGTTATCGTGCCAAGCGTGGGGACGGGCACACACACCGGACCGACCCACACCGTGCAGGCACCGCCCGGCGTGTAGGTCCCTAGAACATAGTCCGGTGGCAAGAGGTTGTAGAAAGAAAAGAGGACCGAAACGCCGGGCTGATACCACAGGTCCATCGGACGCGGAGACCCAACCTCAAGCCGCAGTCCTCCACTACAGGTACACGGAGTCTCAAAAAGAATCCTCCCGCCAAACGCAAGAGGAAACGCGGCGCCCATGTCGCCAAGCCCTTCCGCAAAATTATTCGCATCTTCTCCCGCCTCTCCCAAAGAGGCGGGATGATACGGCGTTACCGCCATGGCGGAAAAAAGGAGCGCCCAAAAAAGAAGGGGGACAAGCAACTGTTTCATGTCTCCATTTTATCGCACCGCGCCCATAACACAAACACGGCGCCCCGCAGCTGCGGGGCGCCGTGTTTGTGGTCATTTCCAACTTCTAACTTCCAGATTCCAAATTCTTTTTTCAAAACGGATTCCGCGCGCCACGGACTTCAAAATGGAGGTGCGGACCGGTGGAGCGTCCCGTGGAGCCGACATAGCCCACAATCTGCCCCTGCTCCGTGGAAGACCCCTCGGGGATAATGATGTTTGAGAGATGCGCGTAGAGCGTTTGCGTGCCGTTGTTGTGGGAGATGACAATATACTGCCCGTACCCGCCGTTCCAGCCGTATGCGCGGCTTATGATTGCCGTTCCGTCCGCCGCCGCATAGACCGGCGTGCCAAACGGCGCGCCGAGGTCAACGCCGTTGTAGCCGTGAAGCCCCTGTGTCTTTCTGCCGCCCGCAATCGGGCGAATGTAATATCCCGGATATGACGGGCCGCTTGTCCCATAAACGACCGTTTCGGGGATGTTGTACTGTTGCCGCACCGCGGTTCCCAATTCGCCGTCAGGAATGACGATGTCCGTCCCCACGGCAAGCTCCGCCGTGTTTGCGAGGTCGTTAAAGCGGGCAATTTCATCAATGTCTCCCTTAAACTTCTTTGCGATACTTTCCAGCGTGTCGCCCTTTGCGACGGTATAACGCACGCCGGAAACCGGCAGAATAACGAGCGTCTGCCCCACCCGTATCAGGTCGCCGCGTGGAATATTGTTTGCCCAGATAACCGTGTTCGCCGATACGCCGAACATTTCCGCAATCTGCGAAAGGGAATCGCCTTCGCGCACCACATAAATGCTGATGTTGTCTGAAGAAGGGGAGAAGTTCTCAACATCAACAAGCGTGCCGAGCGGTCCTGATTCGGGCAAGAGGGCGCTCCCGCCGATAATGGTGATGTCGCCGCCGCCTTTCTGGGGATTTGGGTCGTAGTTAAGCGCCGCCTGAAGAATCGCGACATTCTGGGAGTTTATCGTTTTTTCATACACCTCTTCGGTCGCAATTTTTTTGAAAATATCCGCGAATAAAGAAAAAATACCGGCATGCGCCGCGCGGGGGGACAAAAGGAGAGAAATGGCTATAATGAGAACAAGCGATATGGTGATACCGCTTGCAAATACTCGCGAACTCCTCTTTGTCGCCTGATTCGGGCGAGAGCCGTTGGGGAGAGAATCAGGGTCTTTTAATTTTTGTAAAATAAGCCGAAGGGCTTGTTTTCCGCGCTCGCTCGGAAATGTGCCCCGGCCACGGCCGGGTCCCGTTTCGCTCGCTCGCTAGAAAATAAGCCGTTATGGCGCCTCTTTTGTATCCTTCCGCCCGCGCGCGCGGTTTTCCCGCACCCGAGAGCATCATTCGACCGATTACCTTGACTAAAGCCAAGATACTCGTTACAAAAAATACTCTTGTTTGAAAGGATGAGGCGAGGTTACTCTTCACGCTTCCATGCGGAATATAGCCCTCTTTTTGCTATATTTTACAAGGCATTCCTTCTCACAGCCCGTTTTACTATTGTAGCCGAAAAGCGAGCCAAAATCAAGCCGCAAGCACCCCCATGTTGATATCCTGTAGCGCTCCGCCACCCCTAAAGAATGGACTACCTTGACCAACTCAACGACCCCCAAAAAGAAGCGGTTCGCCACAAAGACGGGCCGGTTTTGGTCGTGGCGGGCGCGGGCGCGGGGAAAACGAGAACTTTGGCGTACCGCATCCTGCATCTCATAAAAAGCGGGGTTGCCCCAAGCACGGTTCTTGCCGTTACTTTCACCAACAAAGCGGCAAACGAAATGCGCGGGCGCATACGAACGCTTCTTGGGATTGGCGAGGGTGGGTACTCGCCGTTTTTTATTGAAGGAGAGCCGTTCATCGGCACCTTCCACGCTTTGGGCATCAGAATCCTGCGAGAGAGGGGAGGCCTCGCCAATATTCCCCAGAGTTTTACCGTCAAAGACCGCGAAGGGGCGCTCGCGCTCCTCAAAGAGGCAATGCTCGCGGCAGGGTGCGATAAAAAACAGTTTGAGCCGAAGAGGGTTCAGGCGATTATCTCGCGCGAGAAAGGCGAGCTCCTCTCTCCCGATGAGTACGCGCGCGGCGGTGCGGGCTTCGCCCGTGAAGTTATCGCCGCCGTGTGGCGGGCATACGAGAAACTCCTCACGAAAGAGCGGGGGCTTGATTTTGACGACCTTCTCGCGAAACCTGTCGCGCTTCTGGAGGCGAATGCGGCCGCGCGCGACTACTTCCGTGACAAGTGGCACTACATCCACATAGACGAATACCAAGACACCAACAAGGCGCAGTACGCGCTCATAAAGCTCCTCGCCGAACCGCGGAATAATGTCTGCGCTGTGGGGGATGTGGACCAAAACATCTACGGGTGGCGGGGGTCAAGCATAAAAAACATCCTTCGTTTTGAAAAGGACTACCCGAACACAAAAGTGGTGCTCCTTGAACAAAACTACCGCTCCACGGGGCACATCATCCGTGCGGCAAACGAGGTTATCAGCAAAAACAAGTTTCGCCTTGAAAAAACCCTCTTTACCAAAAACGCCGACGGGGAAAAAATAACGCTTCTGGTCTCTCCCGACGAAAAGGCGGAGGCCTTTCGCATCGCGCACACGGCGCGGGCGCTCATGGAAAAAGGGGCGCGGGGGGAAGATATCGCGGTATTGTACCGCGCAAACTTCCAGTCGCGGGCGCTTGAGGAAGCGTTTCTTGCCCTTGAAATCCCGTATCAGGTGTTGGGAACCCGTTTTTTTGAGAGAAAGGAGGTGAAGGACATCATTGCTTTTTTAGGTGCCGCGCGAAATCCGGAGAGCTTGGGAGACATAAAGCGCGTCATCAATGTCCCTCCGCGAGGAATCGGAAAAACGACGGTCGCAAAGATTTTTTCAGGCACGCGCGGGGATCTTCCCGCGGGAGTCGCACGCCGGGTTGATGATTTCTACCGCCTTTTGGAGCGCATCCGCGCGGTGGCGGGCGAGAAAACCGTGGCGGACCTCATGCTTTTCATTTTTAACGAGAGCGGGCTTAAAGTCGCCCTCAAGGAGGACGGCGAGGAGGGTGTGGAGCGGACGGAGAACATTCAGGAGCTTATAAACCTTGCGAAAAGATACGACACCCTGCCGAAAGAAACGGCGCTTGAAAGGTTTCTTGAAGATACGGCTTTGTTAAGCGACCAAGACACCCTAAAGGAGGGGCGTGGCGGGGTGCGCCTCATGACCGTGCATGCGGCGAAGGGGCTTGAGTTTCCTTTTGTTTTTGTCGCCGGACTTGAGGAAGGGCTTTTTCCGCACGCCTCCTTCGGCGGAGGCGAGCGAGACACGCCGTCCCACAAAGAACACGCCGAGGAAGAACGGCGTCTTTTCTATGTCGCCCTGACCCGCGCGGCAAAAAAGCTTTTTCTTTCGTATGCCGAAACGCGCACCGTGTTCGGCTCCAAAGAATATAATTTTCCTTCCCTGTTTATTGGCGACATACCGCCGGAACTGGTTGAATACGATTTTCTCGGAGAAGACAGTGCGCCGGGGGAGACGATAGAGATTGACTGAAAAAGCGCAAAGATAAAAACGCAAAGCGTAAAACAACAAGATAAAATTCAAAATACTTTAAGTTTTACGCTGTTGCTTTGCATTTTTCGTTTTACTTTTTACATTTTTGGATTAGATATCCTTTAATCTTAAACCAAATGCCTTAATCAATGTTATGAATACTTACGCAAAAAAATCTCTCGGACAACACTTTCTCACCTCAAAAACCGTCGTGGGCGACCTTCTTCGTGCAGCGAAGGTCGGCGCAGACGACACCGTGCTTGAGGTCGGACCGGGGAGGGGGTTCATTACCGAAGAACTACTGAAGGTCGCCAAAAGGGTGGTCGCCGTTGAAAAAGATGAGAAAATGGTTGAATTTCTTAATGAAAAGTTTGCCTCGGAAGTAAAAGAGGGTCGCCTTGAGCTTGTTTCTAAAGATATTCTGTCTTTTAATCCTTCTCATTGGAAATTAGAAATTGGAAATTGGAAATTGATTGGAAGTATTCCCTATTACATCACCGGAAAACTGTTCCGCACGGTGCTTGAAAACACGATTAAACCGCAAACAATGGCGCTTATTATCCAGAAAGAGGTCGCGGAGCGGGCGGTGGCGAAAGACGGCAAGGAAAGCTTGCTCTCGTTAGGAATCAAGGCGTTTGGAACCCCGCGCTATGTTTCTACTGTCCCTCGCCAGTTTTTTTCGCCTCCGCCAAAGGTCTCTTCGGCGGTTTTTGTCATTGACAACATTTCTGACGCTTTTTTCACGCAGAACGGCGTTTCTCCCGCGCGTTTTTTCACCGTTCTCCGCGCCGGCTTCGCGCATAAGCGCAAAATGCTTCTCCCTTCCCTAAAAGAAGGGCTTGGCGCGGCAACGGCCGGGCTTGGCGCGGAAAAAGAGACGCTCCTGTCCGCGTTTGTCGCATGCGAGATACCAGAAAAGATTCGCCCCGAGGATATGACATTGGCGAATTGGGGCTGCCTCATAAAAAACCTTAAAGTGTAAAAATCAAAATGCAAAATTGCGGTGTCCGCCGAAGGCGGACTCAATAGTTTTGCGCTTTTCGCTTTGCGTTTTACGCTTTTTTCTCTATCAACACTCCCGCCTATGGAGGCGTGTTTTTGTTTGATATAATTTAACGGATGGGAAGGTGAAAAATATTCCCAAAAAATTTGTTGTGCTTATTTTTGCGGCCCTCGTTCTTGGAGGCGGGTTTTTTGTTTTGAAGGACATGGGGAGAACGGGAACCTTTGACCGCCAGGCAGACACGAGTGCGACCTCTCTCTTTGCGGACGAAGCACAAAAAGATGCCGATGGCGACGGCCTCAAGGATTGGGAGGAAGTGCTCTGGAAAACGGACCCCGCGAAAGCCGACACCGATGGCGATGGCACGCCGGACGGCGAGGAGGTGCGCGAGAAGCGGAGCCCGACCAAGGCAGGGCCGGACGACCACATCACGAGCATAGCAGAAAGTCCTTTTGCGAATGTCATTACACAGAACGAAGCAGAGAAAAATCTCACTCTGACCGACATTTTCGCGCGAGATTTCGCAATCGGCTTTTTTTCTCTGGAACAAAGCGGGCGGCTCACCGACGCAAACCGCGATAAATTCATTACAGGCCTCGTGGCAGGTCTTGAGAAACCGCCCGGGAAAGAATACGCCGTCGCCGACCTTGTTATTTCACAAAAATCGGATGCGGAGACGCTCAGACAGTATGGGAATACTCTCGGCGCAATTGCCGCACGATACCGCCGCCTCGCGGAAAACAAAGAAGCGGGCATCGTGAACGAGGCGGTAAAAAAAGATAACGCGGCAATGCTTGAAGCGCTGAAGCCGATTGTTGCTGACTATGACGCTTTTATCGCTGAATATCTCGGCGTGCCGGTGCCGATTTCCGCATACGAAGTTCATCTGGAAATCGTCAACGCAAACGCCGCAGCGCGGGATGCCATCGCGGGGATGGAGGAGATATTTACCGACCCCTTCAGGGGCACAGCCGAGATTGCCGCTTACAAGAAAGCCGGCGCGAAGGGGGGTGTCGCGCTCCGCGATATCGTCAATTTTTTCTCACAAAATGGCGTTGTTTTTGAAAAAAATGAACCGGGAAATATTTTTAATAAATGAGACTGCGCGGCGGCTCGCAAAAAAAACGGCTGTTTTCTTGTTGGTTTCTATGTTTTTTGTTTCTGGGGCGCCTTATGCGAAAGCCCAAGTAGCAGGAGTGGGCGGGGGGGCGCCGGAGGGGGCCGGAGCGGGGACGGGCGCTGCCGCGGGAGCGTCGGCAATCTCCGTTCCGGTGAATGATATAATCGGCAACGCGAAAGAAAATATCTGGGATGCTATTGCTATTGGCATCGCCCGCATCGCGATTAACCGCTTTGCGATAAGCTTGGCGACATGGATTCGGACGGGTGGACCGTCTGAAGGCCCCTCGTTTCTCTCCAGTCCCGAGGGGTTTTTCCAAGACATTGGCAATCAGGCGACAGGGGTCTTCATAAGCGAGCTTGGTTTAAGCGAGGTCCTCTGCCAGCCGTGGCAGTTTTCGGTAAAAATCGGCCTTCAGCTTCAGGCGCCATATTTAATCAAGGCAAAGTGTACCCTGCTTGACGCAGAAGCGAACTTTGAGCTCATGTCCAAAAGTTTCATGGCGGCGGGATGGCAAGGGTTTCTTGACATCACCGTGAAGGAGGAGAACAACCCGTTTAGCGCATATCTTGCGGCGCAGAGCGAGCTCGCGGTGCGCGTGGGAAAGAAAACCGAAGAACATAAATTTAACCTCGTGGTTGGACAAGGGTTTTTCCCCATCACAAAAACAGGGGGATGCCTTGAGTACGACAAAACCGACCTAGAACTTTGCGTTCGTCGCGAGCCGGACACGGTGGTGACTCCGGGAACCTATGTCGCGGAAACAGTGAAGTGGACGGGGCTTTCACCCATCCGTCAGGCGGAGCTTGCGGATGAGCTTGATAAGTCCATCGGCATTGTCTTGGGCGCGGTCATTCTGCAGGCGCTTAACCCAAACCAAGGACTCGCAAATATTGATACGGTGAGTTACGAGGAGGCAAATGCCGCCTTTGCGGCGCGGGCGAGCGGCGATGTCGGCGACAACTTAACAACAAGGATTGACGACGCGCAGTCGTTTATAGACATAAAAAACGGTTCTCTTTCTCTCGTCACCGGACCGATATATGCCGCATATAGCACGCTCTTAGGAACAAGCAATGCGGGCACTATCCCCGGCGAAAGTACGGAGGACCAGGCAGTGTCTGTTGAGACCACCAGCGGCAGTTGTCTCTATGACCTTGTGGCGGTGGCAGGCGACATAACTGAAGTCACGGGCAGAACAACCGCCCAGCACATAAACGACCTTTCCGGGTTCAATGCGCAAGAAGTCGCTATCGGTGCCGACATCACGAACGCCGAAAGCGCCCGTAGTACGCTCCAGGGTTGGCAGAGCGAAATTACAAACGGCGCTTCCAGTGACAGGATTCTTGCAATCTCGGACGAGATTGCAAATCCAAGCTTCTCTGTCTACGACACAGGTCCTGCAAGCGGCGAGAATACGACGCTCGCCGAGATTGACATCCCGCGTGTGGAGACGGCAGTTGCCGACTGCCAAGCCGCCTCATAAGTATTGCGCGGGAATGGCATAAAAAACATTTTACAGTGAAACGCTACGCAAAAACTGCTCTCATAGTGCTCATCATCCTCGTCGCGGTCATCTCGCCGGTGGGTGTTGGCGTTGCGCATGCGTTTGGGGTTGGCGATGTCGTCGCCTGGTTCATAGGATTTAAAGGCGGGCCGATAGACTTTCTCCAGTTTCTTGTCGCAGAAATAGTGAATGTCCTCTTCTATAAAACGGGCTCGTTGGCTTTATATGGCGCGGCGTTCGTTTTTGATAGAGTGGTCCCGTTTTCTTTGGGGCTTGCCGTGGGAACCGCTTCCAATGCTTTCAACAGCGCTTTCATTTCAAGCGGGTGGGGGCTCATGCGCGACATTACGAACATTGTCTTCATCTTTGCTTTGCTCTACATCGCTATTGGAACGATTCTCCAGCTTGGCGCAGGGAAAAACACGCGGGCGCTCCTTGCAAATGTCATTGTGGTCGCGCTTCTCGTGAACTTCAGTTTGTTTTTCGCGAAAGTGGTGATAGACGGGGCAAATCTTCTCGCGTATGAGTTTTACAAAGCAATGGCAAACGACAACGGCCTCGCTGCCATCGTCATCAATGGTTTTAATCCGCAAAAATTGTTGGGAAACGCGAGTTTTGAGAGCTGGATACTGGCCGATAAACAAAGTTATGTGATTCTTATTTTTCTCTACCTCTTCGGGGGAGCGGTGTATTTCGTGAGCGCCTATATGATTTTTTGGGCGGCGTTTCTCTTTATCGCCCGCATCGTGATGCTCTGGATTCTCATGATTCTTGCGCCACTTGCGTTCGCCGCCTATATCATTCCCGGCATGAGTGGCTATTTCAGCCGATGGTGGAAGGAGCTTTTCAACTACGCGTTCGTGGCGCCAATTTTTCTTTTTCTTTTCTATATTTTCGCGGTTTTTTTACACACCAGATTGCCCGAGACGCTCGGCAATATTGCCGTCGGCGCATCAGCCGATTCCCTGACGAATGTCATTGCCCAAGTAGCGCTCGGGTTTTCTTTGGTCATCGGGTTTATGTTCGTTATCCTTAGAGTAACAAAGAAGTACGGCGGGGAGGCAGCGGTGTGGGCGACGAAGGCGTCGGGCGCGGTCCTCGCGGTCGCGGGTGTTGCAATTGCCGCACCGCTTGCAACCGTTGCCGGCGCCGCCGGCGCAGGGACCATTGCCGCGCGGCTCGGCTCCTATGCGGCGCAGAAGGGCGTCGCGGGTGCTATAGGGCGCGTTGCCGGAGTCCCCCTCCGCCCGCTCGCGAGTGGTGTGCGCGGAGCCATAGGAGAGGCGGCAAAGGGGGTGGTTGGGGCAGGGGCGAAACAAACTGTTCTCGGTAAGGTGCTCCGTGGCACCGGCGTTGCGCGCCTCGCGGGGCGGGCTGAAGCGGGGACAAAGGCGGGGGTGACCGCGGAGATAGAACAAGCGGAAAAAGACCTTGCGGGGCTAAGCGAGAACGCGCTTGCCACGGAGGTCAAGGGTATCACGACAACGGCGGAAAGAAGGGCGGGCGCCATAAAGATTCTCGGCAAACGAGGGAAATTGACGCCAAACGAAAAGGGCGAATCGTTGATTGACCCCAAAAAACTGGAGGAAACCCTAGAGACGGTAGGAGCCCGCGGCTACAATGTCAAAAAAGAAATTAGAAGGCCATATCTCTGGCAATATGCCACAAGCGAAGAAGACCGAAAAGAGGCGGCGGAGAACATGAGCGTGGAGGCGCTGAAAGAAATCGCGAAAGTAAAAAACAAGGACGGAAACCCGAGCAATTATTTTACGAAGGAATCGGTGCGCGAAGCCCTCATGAAAAATATTTCGCAGGCGCACTTTAAAGTTCTTGAAGACCCTGAAACAAATAAGGCGTTTGCCGACGCGTTGCTTGATTCCCTAAAGACGGATATCGAGCTCGCGGTGTCCGTACTGGATGAGGTGCGCAAAAAGCTTACTGCTGAGGGCAAGACCAATGAGGCGGCAAAAATCAAGAATAACGCGAACGACTACTTCAAGCATGTGGTGCACAACTTACGCGGCGAGGCGGCAACGCGTGATGCGCTTGTCCAGGCAATGTTTGATAATCATGACATTCCTTTTATCAAAAAGCATGAAAAGGGCGAGGACGAAGGGGGTGGGAAGGGCGCGGGGGGCGGAGGAGGGGAGAAAAAGGAGCCCGCGCCGACTATCGTTACCCCGCCAAGCTACGGCGGCGCGCGCGCGGAAGAAGCGCCGAAACCAACGGGAGACGACCGTCTCAAAACCGCCGCGGAGATTGAGGCGGAGCGTGCGGCGCGCGAGAAACCATCCGCCTAATTCCGTTTTTTCTAATTCGTAATTCATTATTCCTAATTCGTAATTCATAATTGTATGGGCCGACTAACCCCCGACGAGTTTCGAGCAAAATACGCCGCGCTTCCGCCGAACCTTCGCGAAGCGTACGGCTCCGTAAACACCTCCGAAATCCTTGAGGAAATCGGGAAAAAACACGGGCTTCACATAGACGATGTCGGCGGACTAGTGAACGAAACCGGTTATGTGATGCTTGGCGTAACCCCTCCGGGCGAATACATAAAAAAACTCGCGGATGCCATTGATATTCCGCGGGAAAAAGCGCGAGAAATCGCGATTGATGTGAATGAGCGGGTTTTTAAGCCCATCCGCGAGGCGCTGAAACGCGTGCACCGGATTGGCGAATACAAAAACGCCCCTCCGTTTACGGCGGCAGACAGCGCGAGGGAAGCGGCTGAAGCCGCAAAAAAAATGGGGCCGCGAAGCGTTTCCGTCCCGATACAAAAAGAGGATGTGCCGGAAGCGGTACACACCATGGCGGAAGATATTGCGCGCGCGCGCGGTGGCGCCGCGCCCTCGCTTGGCGGAAAAGAGAGCGGGGAACAACCCCCCTCGCGCGCCGCCGCGCCGGCGCCCTCCTCCGCCATCACGGGAAGTTTGTCGGAGGAGCGCCTGACAAAGCCGTTCTCGCTCCCTTCGCAAGAAAAGAGCTATACGCTGTCAGGCGACGGCGAACCGCTTCCCGACAAAAACTATGGGGTTGACCCGTATAGGGAGCCGGTAGAATGAACAACAATGTAAAATGCAAAGCGAAAAACGAAAAACAACGGCGTAAAATTTAAAATATTTTGACTTTTGAGTTGTTGTTTTGCCTTTTGCGTTTTTAGTTTTACGCTATCAACAAAAACAACAACCCCGCCAAAGAAGAAGTACTTTTCGTTTTTGAGTATAATGAACACAACCCCATGCTCTTCCAAGTTCCCCAATTCATAGAAATAGAGGACAAGATAATCGGCCCTTTCACCCTCAAGCAGTTCATCTATCTTGCGGGCGGGGCGGGCATTTCTTTCGTTTTGTTCCGAGCGCTTCCGCTCATTCTTGCCGTTCCGCTCATTGCGCCCGTCATCGGCCTCTCGCTTGCGCTCGCGTTTTACAAGGTGAACGACCAGCCGTTTATACAAGTTTTGGAGTCAATGATTGGCTATACGCTCGGGAAAAAACTGTATCTCTGGAAAAAATCGCCGCCTAAAAAATCAACCGAGGAGGACAAAGAGCGGGATGAGGACATTTCGGGGCTCCTTGTGCCACGCGTCACCGAGGGGAAGCTCAAGGATATCGCGTGGAGCTTGGGGGTGAATGAGAGCATCTATGCGGGAGAGGACAGGGACGGGGGTCTCGCGGAGGATGACACAAAGACGAAAATATAGCACAAGGCACATGAATGCAAAGCTAAAAACGCAAAAGGCAAAACAACAACTTAAAATATTTTTAGTTTTATAGTGTTGTTTTACCTTTTGAATTTTGCGCTGTTGCTTTGCATTTTTCGCTTTACATTTTACATTTGAAAGATGGCTCAATCAACACAGGACTTTGTTCCCATCAAAGAAATCCGCGACCGGGTTGTCATCTTGAAAGACAACTCATTGCGCGTTGTGCTCATGGCTTCCTCCGTCAACCTTGCCCTGAAGTCCGCCGATGAACAACAAGCCACCCTCTTTCAGTTTCAGAACTTCTTAAACTCCCTTGATTTCTCTCTGCAGTTTTTCGTGGAGTCGCGGAAGCTTGACATCAGGCCCTATCTCGCCCTTTTGGAAGAACAGCAGAGGAAACAAACTTCCGACCTTATGAAAATACAGGTGAGCGAGTACATCGGGTTCATAAAGCAGTTTACCGAAACGACGAACATTATGACGAAAACTTTTTTCCTTATCATTCCCTACGCGCCGCCGACCCTGACCGCAGAAAGTGTCGGGGCGCTCCGTCGCTTTTTCCCGTGGGCAAAAAAGGGGGAGGACGCCGAGCGGGGGGCGCTTGAGGCGTTTGAGGAACACAAAGCGCAGATTGAACAACGGGCAGGGGTCGTTGAGCAGGGGCTCGCAAGCGCCGGCGTCCGCGTGGCGCGGCTCGGCACCGAGGAATTGGTAGAGTTGTATTACAAAATATTCAACCCGGG
>Ga0209541_10006616_pt1 | contig 19692 bp, 19 predicted proteins | sample RifCSPlowO2_01_FD_184027 | JGI IMG/M metagenome (GOLD analysis project Ga0209541, IMG submission 184027) | Groundwater microbial communities from Rifle, Colorado - Rifle CSP2_plank lowO2_0.1 (SPAdes) (version 2) | ecosystem: Environmental > Aquatic > Deep subsurface > Groundwater | place... | reverse complement strand
AATATATAATAATATGCCATCAAGAGCAAAGGCATTGAATACAACTCTCCAAGATTATCTACAAAAGGAAGCACTATAAGAAAAATAAAAAAGAAACTTACTATTCTCACTGAACTTTTTATTTTTTCTTTTTCAATTATTTTTATTAAAATAAAAAAAGTTATCGCATATATTATCGCGTTGAACATAGCTAAAATCAGAAAATAATTTTCTCCAAATAATAATCTAAAAGGAGCTATTATCACATAGAATATTGGTCCATGCATACATTGTGGTTGCCCCTCATAGAGCACACCTTGCTCTAAATAATCAATACAAGGCAGATGCAAATCAATAATTATCGGAATGTGATATACTGAAAATTGTATAATCAACATAAAGAAAATAATTAAAGTGATGATTATGAACAATGTTTTTTTATGCGAAAACATAAACTCGACATTTTTATCTTCTTTTTCACTTTCTTTTATAACTTTTGATTCCATAACTGATCCACTCTTCGAGTATTTTCTCTTATCCATTTTATAGTTCTTTCAATTCCCTCTTCCAATTTTATTCTTGGTCTATAACCTAATCCTCTCTGAGCTTTAGTGATATCCGCCACCGAATATCTTGCTTCACTTACCACGCTTCCACCATGCTCTATTTTTACATCAGTTTTTATTTTTTCTCGAAGATGTCTCGCGAGCTCATTGATTGATATTCCTCTACCAGTTCCTATATTAAATACTTCTGCTTCCATTTCTTTTTCTAGAACTAAAAGATTAGCTCGCACTACATCATCCACATGCACGAAATCTCTTACTTGATCACCATCTCCAAAAATTGTTAAAGATTCTCCTCTGAGAAGTTGATCGATGAAACTATTTATTACCCCCACATTAGATGATATTGCTTGATTTTGTCCGTAGGTGTTAAAATATCGTAGAATAACTGCGTTTAGCCCGTATCTTTCATTAGCGTATAAACAATATTCTTCCGCAGCACGCTTACTTAACCCGTATGGAACAATTGGTTTGAGAACATCCTCTTCCTTAGCTGGACTTTCTTTGTCCCCATATACCGCCATAGAAGAAGCGAATATAAATTTTTTAACTTTTTTATCTACACTCGCTTTAATCACATTAATTGTACCCATTAAATTTGTTTCCGCATCTTCCAAAAAATTATCTAGTGAATCTCTTATCGTTACTCTTGCAGCGTTATGGAAAACAACTTCTATACCCTCCATAATTCTTGTTAATTTCTTGAGATCAAGAATATTTCCTTCTATTATTGTTAATTTCCCTCCTTGATCTTCTGGAAGATTTTTTCTTGATCCTGTAGAAAAATTATCATAGACAACTACGTTTATTCCCTTAATAAGTAATGCTCTTGTTAAATTAGAACCAATAAATCCAGCTCCTCCCGTGACTAAAGCATATTTCTCTTTCATAGGTCTATAATTATTTTTTTCTTATAAAGTTTTATTTTTTTCTTTAAATATATTAAGAACAACAGAGTCTGCACAGCATCTCTTGCTAATTTTATAGAAGATCTTCCTCTTTCTCTGCTTTTATGACTGACTTCTACTTCTGCAATTCTGAAACCTTTTGTTTTTGCTTTTAGTAATATTTCTGTTGGTAAAACAAAACTTCTCGCTTCCATGTTTATATTATCAAAAACTTTTCGATTATATAATCTAAAAGAACAGTTAATATCTTTGAATTTTTCTAAAAAAAACAACCACACAAGATTATTTAACACTTTATTCGCAAAAACTCTCAGAATACTATCTTTCTTTTTTTCTCTATATCCCGCGACAATATCATACCCTGACATTATTTTTTGTAATAACCTATTTAACTCTTCAATGTTGAATTGATTATCAGAATCAAGAGTAACAATATACTCCCCCTTGGCTACTTTTATTCCATCTGCTACGGCTTTTCCATATCCCTCATTCGCATTATGGTTGATAACTTTTAACTCTGTCATTTCTTTTTTTAATTCATTAAGAATTTCTTTTGTATTGTCTTTACTTCCATCGTTTACTACAATTATTTCTCCTTCTTTTTTCGTCTCCTCCAATATTTTTTTACATTGTTTAATTACCCGCATTATATTTTTTTCTTCATTATATGCAGGTAGAACTATCGAAATTTTTCTCATTTTTTTAAACTTTTATCTACAGAATTAGCTACTGAATTCATTTATAAGCGTCCTTGCTTCTTAGCCCACTCTATAGAATTCTTCATTCCTTGCGCGAGCGCGACCGTAGGCTTATAGCCAAGCTCTTGTTCAGCTCTAGCAATATCACAGGCAATATCCTTGACCATTTCTCCAGCAACGTGGAAATTGATGTTGTAAATGCCTACAAACTGGAATATATCATCTGCAATCTCGAAACACCAGGAGACTATCTTTGGCACATGTTTCGGACGCAATTCAACTCCCAACTGACGGGCAATTTCTCGGTAGATTTCAATGGTTGAATAGGCCTGCTTGTCTGCGATCCAGTATGTTTTGCCATTAGCGATCTTTTTGCTTTCTGCAAGCATCACTCCCTGGACTAGATTATCAATATATGTCATACTTCTTAAGTTTTTTCCATCGCCGAAGATCAATGGACGACCACTCTTGATCATGTTCATGAGTTTTGTCATGCGATCTGGCTGACCAGGACCATAGAACCAACAAGGACGAACAATCACAGTCTGAATTAAACCACGCTGCTGATACTCCTTGACTACTTTTTCAGCTGCCAACTTGCTTTTTCCATATCCTTTTTCAGGATGCTCCGGCTGATCTTCTTTCATCAATTGCGAGCGATATTTATTGCAACCTTGCGCAGAGTTACTGCTAACATAGACAAATTTTTTTACTTTTTTTGCAACAGCTGCTTCTAGCAAATTACTAGTTCCGTCTGTGTTGATGCGCTTGAAGTCTTTTACTTTCTTTGGATGAATAATTCCTGCAGCATGAATGACTGAAGTTATTCCTTCACAAGCACTTAGCAAGGTTTCCTTCTTGGTAACGTCTCCATAGGTTATTTCTGCACCTATTTTCTTCAATGGATCAGTGTTGAATCCTGGAAGCACCAAACAACGCACTTTCTTGCCTTCCTTGATGAGACCTTCCACTAAGCGATTGCCTAACCATCCCGGCGCTCCTGTTACAAGAATTGTCATGTCTCAACCTTTCCCTAGTCTTCTTTTAAAGTTTTCTCTGTAGATTCTTCCTTACTTAAGGACAATAATTATAGCTCGGATTTTACCTCTTTTTTCTTGCCTATGACCAGCTTATCGTCCTGCACATACTCTAAGTCATATTCCAAAGCTACTTCTGCCTTTGCCAATTCACGGCCAATATTGCATGCGTGGGCTAATACTGAAATTACTTTATGCGCTAACATAGTGTGATAGATGTCTTCTGCAGTCTTGCCTATGAATTCTTTGACCATCTTATTGTCGTTGTTACAGAAGCCAGCACGGATGACATTGTCTTTCTTATCTACCTTGATTAGGAAATAGCCTAGAGGATCCTGCTCCCATTTGACGTACTTTTGATCTGCCTGGATGACTTCACGACCATCTACAATCTTGATGGGTGTGAACATGCCTGCGACTTCCTTGTCTGCCATCTTTTTTTGACGTTATTTTTCGTTTATAAATTTATCAGTTTCTCCATGGAAAGGTTTAAATCAGATCCTTTTTTCGTGTTCTCATGGTATTGTTCAGCAGACCCCATTACAGCGACTCCTGGATGAAGAATTTTGTTTTTCGCGTGATCGGCTACCCTCATGTCGGCACGAGAATACGAGGGAACGCTGTTTTCAAGCTTGTCAACTTCCCTAAAGATGCCAAAGTTTTAGAAATTGGCTCTGGTAGTGGCTTTTTCTCTTTTGAACTTCGAAAACGAGGCTATGCTGTCTCGAGCACAGATCCTTTAATCGGCATAACTACCAAAGACATCGACAGACTGCATACTATTTTCCAGAAAGCTGGCTATCAGTTTCAGTTTACCAAAGGCGATGCAAGAAAACTACCTTTCAAAGCGAATACTTTTGACGCGATTGTGATTGCAGATGTCATCGAACACATCAAAGAAGAAGACAAAGTCATGCAAGAGATGCGACGCGTCTTGAAACTAGGCGGAGTCTTTGTCGCCTCCACGCCGAGCACGAAATTTCATGAGGGAAAGTTCAAACCTTTCTTCAGATGGTTCAAAGATCACACTTTTTTAGGACGACTGCCTGTGTGGAATGAGAAAGACATCTACAAGGAGAAGATGATGCAGCTGAAAGGACATCTTCGCGAATATAGTTATGATGACTGGAAAAAGCTTTGCGACAAGCACGACTTTGTGATCGAACAAGCCAAGAAAGAATACAAGTTTTTCGGCGCTTTGGCTGTGGAATTACATCACACCTTCAATTTTGTCCATAGATATGCCTCAGTTTTCTTCTTTTTACTCTATCCCTTCACTTTTTTGGACAAGCTTATTCCTTGCTCTTCGACTGGGATAGCATTGAGATGCAGAAAAGATCTAAAATTGACCAACCATATATCTCCAACGCAATTTTGCTACCGTCAACAACCCCTTTAGCAAGAACTTCATATTTACTTTTGACTTTCCTTTTTTTCTTTCAGAGAAGGTGATAGGTACTTCTACTACTTTGAATCCTTGCAAACACATCTTATACAATGTTTCTTGCACGTGATTATGATGAGTTGCTCTCATTTTACTCCAATCAATTTGCTTGATGACTTTTCGCTGGTAAAGACGATAACCAGAATTGCAATCTTTAATTTTTATACCTAATAACGTTCGTGTATAAAGGCAAGCAGATTTAGTTAATAATCTCCTGAAGAATGTTCTATCTTCATCCTTTCCACCTTTTACTAGTCGTGAGCCTAGCACAACGTCTGCATTTTTGATTGCTTCTTGCAGTCTATACAATTCTTCTGGGTGGTGGGAAATATCTGCGTCCATCTCACCAATGACATCAGCACCCATTTCTATAGCTTTCTTATATCCGTCAATACAAGCACTTCCTCTTCCCTCACCATTTAGTCTGAATAAGAGATGCACATTTTTATTTTTCTTTGCCATGGACCTTACAATGTCTGCAGTTCCATCAGGGCTATTATCATCAACGACTAAAATATGCAGATTTTTCTGTTTTAAATCAAGTAGCTGTGTAATTATCTCTCTAATATTTTCTTTTTCCTTGAATGTTGGGATAACCATTACTGTTTTCATCGGCGGAGTACTTTAATGTGTTTGATTGTTGTTCCTGGCTCGTTTTTAACTTTTTCTTTTTCTTCTTGAGATACTGCTTTATCGCTATAGGAGTAGAAATCATACTCATCAAAGATAAGATAACCTTCCTTGAATTCATCTAATGATTGAACATACTTATATGTTGGTGTGATACCAAAGTGTGAAAACAACCAATTCATGTTTCGCTTGTTATCTCCGTAATAGATAATTGTTGGCGTGGTAGTCTCTTTTGCAATTTCCTGAATTACTTGCACACGATATTTGTATGGAACACCGAAGAGACTGTCTGTTCCACCGTTTTCATCTATCACGGCATAGAATTGCAGAATAAATATGAGATAACTTATAATTATCATCACGATGACACTTATTGTTGTTTTTTTGTATCTCTCTGAAATTTTATTTAAAGCAATAGCTAAAATTAAAAATTGCACTGGCAAAAGAATAATAAAAAAATGAGGACTTACATTTTTTCCTATTACAACATAGAATAATATTGGCACTATTAACCACAGTAATAACAATAATTCTCTTTTTTCGTAGTTTCTATTTCTAATCATAAATATTCCTAAAACTATTACTCCAATCATCATTAAGGTAGTTACTCCATTAACAAACTTGGGGAGGACACTAACATTTCCTAATAAATAAGGGGTTAATTTTGGAGTTATGTACAATATTGGGATTCCTATTGATTCCATAAACACTGTAACGAACGCACTTGGATAGCGAGCGGCGGCGAATGCAAATAGACTACTCCATGAATTTGTTTTAATAATGTATAAGACATACGGAATATAGAGAAGTGCGGTAATGCCTATTGCCTTATAGAACACTTTTTTCTTGAACAAATCTCTTCTCCACATGAGTAAAGTAGCTAATAAAAATGGAAACAGCATCAAAGAAGACAAATGTAGCTGTGTTGCTAATGCTAGTGCAATGAAACTTGGTAAGAGAAATTTATCTTCTCGTTTGACAATGACTTTTGCAAGGAAATATACAAAAGCCATAATAAATGGAGGTAAATAATTTGGATTGCTAGCATATGAAGACACGTGTAAAACAAACCAAGGGCTGAAAGCAAATAACGCTGCCGCACTTAAACCAACAAACTCATTGAAAAATTCTTTTCCAAAACGGTAGCATAACCATACAGCTATGAGATTTAATATCATCACTAAAATACTCGGCATTAACGGATACCAATACTTACTCGGTGCTAGCAAGAGTGAACCTGCGATCATGTAGTACATTAATGGACCAAAACTTTGCTGCGAAGAATCTTCATCTACATTTCCATATACTCCACGAAGCAAAAATTCTCCTTGAAGAATACGTTCGCTGTGATGTATGTCTCGAACCATCTCATGTTCGAAGCGATAGAGGTCGAGAAATGGCAATCGAACTCCTATTGCCCCAACTATAATTATAATTAACATCCACTGTATCCATTTTCTCTGTTTTTTGCTGTCCATACAGCTCCCGTCTATCCCTCTTTTTAAAAGCCTAACGATAGTTTTAAAAGGCATATTAAGACCTAAATTCTTATGAAAAAGGCATTAATTACCGGTATAACTGGACAGGATGGCTCTTATCTAGCAGAATTTCTCCTAGACAAAGGCTATGAAGTTCATGGCATTGTCCGTCGTGCAGCATTGGAAGATCCTATGCATCGCTTAGGACGCATTTATCATCTTCGCAATAAATTAATCCTTCACCCTGGAGATATTGAGAGTTTTCCTCGTATTTTTGAGATTGTTGAAAAGGTTAAACCTGACGAATGTTATCACTTAGCCGCCCAAAGTTTCGTTCATGAATCTTTTCAAGATAGCTTTTCTACTATGGACACTAATGTTGGTGGTACCCACCATATTCTTTCTGCGATTCATAGTCGAGCACCTAAATGTAAATTTTATTTTGCAGCGACATCGGAGATGTTTGGTGTGACAGAAGAATCTCCACAAAAAGAAACTACACGATTCCATCCTCGTTCACCCTATGGTGTAAGTAAAGTTGCTGGATATGAACTTACTAGAAATTATCGTGAATCTTATGACATTTTTGCTTGCTCTGGTATTCTTTTTAACCATGAATCGCCTAGACGAGGATATGAATTTGTTACTCGAAAGATTACCAGTGCTGTAGCTCGCATTAAATACGGAAAGACAAATGTTTTGATTTTAGGAAACCTTTCTGCTAAACGCGATTGGGGATTTGCAGGCGATTATGTCAAGGCTATGTGGCTCATGCTCCAACAAAATAACCCACAAGATTATGTCATAGCTACTGGAGAAAATCATACCATCAAGGAATTTATAGACTTAGCGTTTCAAGCAGCAGGCGTTTCTTATAAGCTTATAGACCTTTCTAAACTTTCAGAAAAAGAAGCTGATGCAGAAGTTCAAAAACTTGAACAGAAGAAAGGAGAAATATTTGTTGTACAACACCCTCGTTTCTATCGACCAGCAGAAATTCATGAACTTTTAGGAGACTCCAGCAAAGCTAAAAAAGAGCTTAATTGGAAAACTGAAGTTTCCTTAAAAGAACTTATTAAGATGATGGTTGAGAATGACTTAAAAAAAGAGTCTGGTAATCATTAATTTTCTAAGATTTTTTCGTTAAAATAATCCCAATTATATATTTTTTCAACTTCTTCCCTGTTCTTCTTTCCCATCTTCTGTGCAAGCTTAGGATTTCGCAATAATATCTTGACTGCTTTTGTTACTTCATCGACTTTGGTCTCATCGACCAGAAGACCGTTCACATTTTGTTTGACTAATTCCTTGATTTGCGGATAACGGCTAGCGATAATGGCCTTAGCACAGGCTTTGTACTCATGAATCTTGATGGGAGAATAATAATATCCTAATTTTTTGAACGGCGGATAGCGACGATCGAACAAAGCGAAGCAGACATCTGCAGCATTGATATACTTAGGCACTTGCTCCATGGATATTTTTCCTACGAAGATGACATTTCCCAAGACTCCTAATCTTTCTGCCAAACGAATACTTAAGTTATACTGCTGCCCATGACCAATCATCATTAACTTTACCTTTTTATCTTTCTTAACCATCTGTGCCGTCGCTTTGATCATAGCTTCACATGCATGCCATTCTGTGAAACTTCCAATATAGAGCAATGTCTTTTCCCTAGTTAACGCATATTTTTTTCTTATATCATCTGCATTCATAGGTTTAAACTTTTCAGGATTTGCTCCTGTGTGAATAAACAACACTTTATTTGGATTTATTCCATCTATTGCTGATTTGTGCGTTGTCGTTACTCGCGATGCTCTTGCTCCTATATACTTGTGCCATCCCACCATCTCTCTTTCTACCCATGAATTTTTTTTGATCGTTCCTTGTATTACTGGAATTATGATGTAGGGCTCTATAATTTCATAAATAGTTTTTCTGTTCAAGAGATGCCCTGCAAGAATTCCACCGCCGCCAAAGATTCTAGCTCTTTCATATACCACATCAACTTGCTTGCTTAAGATCAGAAATACTGCAATCATCCACGAGCTTAGGAAATATAAGATCATCCTTAGGACAGGAATATTGATTGATGGAACTCTTATGATTATTTTATTCTGTTTTTTCTCTAACAGTTTTTGACCAGCACGCCATTTGCAGACCAAATAGACAGTGTCACACATTTTCACCAGAGAATCTGTAGCTTCCCCTACATGGGTCGATCCTCCGTGAAATCCAGGATAGTCTACATCAATAGCAAGGTATATGAGTTTCATTTGTTTTAGAGGCCTAGAAAGCTTTAAATGCATTTCTAAACCTTTTTTGTCAATGTTTGAAAAGCCAACCTTCAAGCTTTTATCTTGGATAGAAGCGCATGAGACAACCACTGGCGAATACCTAGACAATGCGAATCATCCCATTTGGGGCGTAGAAAATAGACATCGCTTACCTCATACCTTTCATTATTATGGCATTATCAAGGGATATCTGCAGCTCTATTCCCGTTTTGGAGAACCTGCATATCTTCAAAAAGCAGAAGCAGCAGGAGCATATCTTTGCTCTTTGCAGAAACCCAATGGCCAATATCTTTACGACACTTTTGAGTTCAACTCACCAAAGCCACAGGGATTGACTTTGATTCATAATGCTCTTCCTTCAAGCGCTCTCTTAGAACTTTACCAGCACACTAACAACAAACGCTATCTTGCCACAGCCAAAAAGAATATTCATTGGTTTGTCTCCAGACTCTGGAACGGCAAATATCTCACTGGATGCGGCAATCAAGATCTCTGCGCTGCTGAAGCACTTCTCAGACTTTATACTGTTGAAAAAAAGGATGTCTACAAACAACGAGCACTTTCTCTTGCTGACCTCCATCTTCAGCTCCAGATTCAACAAGGAGATTTAACTGGCGGATTTCTTAGAGGATTTCATGAACAAGATCTCGTTATTCCTTGGTATGATGCAAAAACCGCTTCTCGCTATGCTGCCATGGATGATCTTTTACACACAGAACGTTATGCTTCTTCCATACGATCAACTTTGTCTTTTCTTCAGAAGAACTTATCCCGACGCGGCCTGCATCATTGGTATCTCAAACACAAAAATGCATGGACTTCTGCACCTCAACCCTATCTCATTGCTCCAGCAGGATTGGTTCTTGATCTCTTTTCCCGTTACAAGCTGAAAACTCCTTTTGACTTTACTGACTATCAACAGGCAGATGGATCTTTTCCTTTAGCCTCATGGTATACTGACTATCGTAAACTGCCTAATCTTGGGTGGAACCAATTCATGTTCCTCTATCTTACACAGCAGGTAAAAAAACAACTTCCTTTATCCTCCCCTACTCTTAGCCCACCGACTTTTTCCGAAGGAAAACATCTCTCCTATACTGGAACCTTGCAAGGCTACGGCAAACGAGGATATATTGATATTCTTCAGAACCATTTTGCTCTCGCATCAACTCCCCTTTCTGGAAAGTCCTTCAAGCTATTTACTGCTCTTCCTGATTCGCGACTACAGGGAGCTTCTCTACGCTTCCGCATGGAGTCTGCACTTATTAAAACTATACAACCTTCAGAGAAACATTTAAAAGTGCGCCTTTATCCCTATTTTTTCAAGTTACCTTATGTTATCTTTGAAAACATTTATACGCGATTGATGACTATGCTGTTTACAACCAAATTATTTGATCTTCTTGCAAAATTACGAGTGTGGAAAAAATGACTGACAAGAAAAGGAGCATCATTGACTTGCTGCAACGCATGAGCCCATTTCATAGAAAGAAAGTTTCTCTTATTAATGACCTCTCTAAGATGGATAATGCCCTTCTTGTCGAGCGCATACGCCACATGACTCATCATCTTGACTTGATTATCAAATTCGAGTGGCGAGAGAACAAAGGACAAGATCTCCGCGAAAGGCTAGAATCTTTTTTACAAGAGTATACTACCAGAGGATTACCTAAGGATGCTACCATCGAATGGAGCAATGTCATTCTTAAAAAATATTACCTTTGGTATAGCCAAAAAAAACCACAGATCTCCAAGTCCATCATCTCGAGACATGAAGACTTCTGGCGCCTTATTCTCCAAAGAAGAAGCATCAGAAAATGGACATCGAAAGAAATAACTCCAGACCTTATTGACAAAATGATCATGGCTGCAACGTGGGCACCCTCATCCTGCAACCGACAAGCATGGAAGTTTACTATAGTCAGCAAGGACAAAAGACACATCTTGCAACATAGGGTTCTTGAAGCTGCACCTGTTGTTATTCTCATTTCAGTAGATGAACGCCCTTATTTCTTCCATGAGAAACATGCTCCCGCCCTTGATGTTGGATTTGCAGCGCAAAATTTACTTCTTGCCGCAACCAGCCTCGGCATAGGCAGTTGTCCAGTCTATTTTGCATACCCTTATATCCAGCGAGCAAAGAAATTACTTGGCATAGAATCTTACAGAAAAATCTATTTGGCTGTAGCCTTGGGATATTCTGCAGAAAATCCAGACAGACCTGCGAGACCTTACACTGATACTGTCATCCATAAAGCATAAAAATTGATCTTTCCTTTCTCTTTTATGTCCTCCAAAGCAAAAACCTCTCTCTTGTTGATTAGCGTCCTTTTGCTAGGTCTTACTTTCTTGATCCGCTTGGGCGACGAAGCACAATTGATGACTACTTTTCCCACTGATTACATCAATGACATCAGCGCTTATATGGCACAACTTCACTTCCTAGATGTGTGCGGCTTTGAACAACCTTGTCCTTATTGGTACAATGGATTCATCGCTTTCCAATTTACACCACCAGGATGGTACTTTTTTGCTTATCCACTCTTACTTCTTTTTGGTGACGTGAAAATTGCCACCTATCTTGCGATTGTTCTGTCTCTGGTCATAGGATTTCTTCTCGTGTGGCATGGAGGCAAGAAGCTGAAATTCCAACCTTTAGAACGTTTGTTCTTCTTTTTGTTTTTTGTAGCCAATGCAAATGCCATTCGAGGATTTTTACGCACTGGAAGACCTCATGAACTCTTTGCTTGGATGCTTTTCTTCGGATTGTTTCTGCTGTTACTGAGGTATAAAGATAAAAAAATTGATGCGTGGTTTTATCTTGCTTCATTACTCTATACTGCCTGCATTATCAGCTATGTAGCTGTTGGTGTTTTCGCGAGCTTGTTCCTTGCTGGGCTCTTCTTGCTTAAACGAGGCAAAGAAAGATGGCATGTTGTTGGCGCAAGCTCCCTAGGAGTTGTTTTGACTTTCTTCTGGACTATTCCTTATCTTCTCAATATTAAGAACAGTTCTTTACTAGCAACGCAGCAAGCTGCCTGGCTCTTGCAATGGACTCCTGATCTTTTGCTGAAACAACTAGCAGGCATTGTTTTTCCTTTGTTCTTCTTGTTTTTATTTTATGTTTCCTGGAAAGAGCACCGATCTCGCAGCGATTTTTTATTTTTCTTACCTACATTGATCCTTGCAGTGCTGTATATCTTCCGCCTCAACACTTTTCTTCCTGTCTTCAGAGATATTTTTCCTAGTCCTTATTTCAATTTCTTTTTATTCCTGTCTGGATATCTTTACTTACTCATAATTCATACTAAAACATCTCTGCAAAAATTTACTCATCTTGCAGTTTTTGTTGGAATAGTTGTCAGCTGCATTATTTCCCTCTTTTTCACTGCTTATTTTGCGTCACCAACACCACAATCAGAAGACTTGCTCACTTTTGTTCCGCAAATTTCTGGTGTTTACCTTTTGTCTGATCTTCCTCCAGATGTTTACAGCAAAGCTGTACTTGCTTACGCCACTATTTATCACAACAAGACTACTTCTTTTGGCTACTATCAGCATGTCAAAGATGCTCGTTATCTTGAAGACGTGAGTTTAGCATTGCATGCTGCAGACACTCAAGATTGCGCATTACTTATAAGACAAATGCAGTACTTGCACACGACTGAATACCTAAGTTATGGCAGCTGCAACTTCTTGGCTAGCTGCGGATTGCGCCTCAAAGCAGATTATAAAGGCTATTGTCTTTATCAGCTCAACGAAGCATAAACAAGCTTTTTAAAGCGATTCGCCCTTGTTTTTGCCATGCCTCTACACCCTTTAAAGCGACTAGAAGATCGACTCCGAGATGCAGCTCAGCTTGTCGACTATGGACTTTACTTAGTGTTCAATCTGTTTAAATTCAAGCGATTCCCTAATAAGATTAAAAGAATTCTTGTAGTAGAAACTTTGCAAATAGGAGACCTGCTAGTTGCTACACCTGTGCTTCGCGCCTTGAAGCAACACTACAAGTCTGCCAAAGTCGATGTCTTAGTGCAACCTCATACAGCACAATTGTTAGAAGGCAATACTTCTGTTGACGCTGTGATCCCATTCACTTCTTTCGCTGATGTCTTGTCTTGTCTTCGCGAGAACAAATATGACTTAAGCATTTTATTACACACTGCCTCTCTGAAGATGAGTTGGTTACTGTTGCGAGCAGGAGTTCAGTATCGTATTGGTGCAACTAAATCAGGATTTTTGTCCGGCAAGGGATTCTTCTTGCATAAAAAACTACGACCCGTGATCAAAGACCAACATAAAATACAAGACAATCTTGATGTGCTGCGCAGCATCGGCATCTCTCCCAAAGATTCTTCACTCGAATTACACCTACAAAAGAAAGCTGTTGCTGTCGTTAACAAATTCATGAAACATTTCAAGGGGAAAACCATTATTTTACATGCCTCTTCAAAACACAAGTCACATCACTGGATGCCTGAGCGCTTTGCACGCCTGGCAGACGCCTTAGTGCACAAATACAAATCTAATATTCTCTTTACAGGTACGAAAGATGATTTGCATCACATTAATTATATTATCCAGCATATGCGCCAACGACAGAGAGCACATAATCTTGCTGGAAGAACTACTTTATCACAACTGATTGCACTTGTTGATGCTGTTGATCTTGCTGTGACTATTGACACTTCCATGACTCATATAGCTTCTGCACGAAAAACTCCTGTTGTTGTGTTGTTTGGACCAACGATGCCTCCTTTCTGGGGACCCTCTTCGAAAAATAGCAGATATATCTGGAAAGAGGACACTTGTGTAGGTTGCCGAAGAAGCTTTTGTGTGTACAATAAAAATTACATCTGCATGCGCTCGATTTATGAAAGCGATGTCCTGCAAAAAATCCAAGAGGTTTTCCCATGAAGATCGCAAAAGTGACTGCATTCTTTTCTCCAGTTGAAGGCGGCATGGAAACTCACCTACTTGAAGAGACCAAGGAATTAGTGAAACTAGGACATCAAGTCACTGTCTACACTTCTGACTCTCTTCGTGAAGGGCGCATTGCACAACGTCACGCTACTTTTAATGGCGTTGCTGTTGAACGACTGCCTACTTGGTTCAACCTCGCTTCTTTTTCTCCTGTTTTTCCTTCTGTGTACTGGAAAGCATTGACTGCTGATTATGATATTTGGCATGCCCATGTCTATCGACAACCCCATACACTTTCATTGTTGTTTGCTAAATTACGAGGCAAGAAAACTGTCTTGAACATTCATTGGCCAGAATATCCCAAATCTTTGCGCTCTTTTTTGATGAACATTTCCATTCCTTTATTTGATTGGACACTTGGTCCCATACTCTTACGTCTCTGTGATACATTAATTGTCCAGACGAAAACAGAAGAACACTGGCTACGAAATAAATTTGGACATTTAAAAAATATTATAGTTTTACCTCCTGGCATTGCTTCTAGTTATCTCAAGAAAAGAAATTCTGCAATCTTCCGCAAGAAACATCATATCCAAGGACAGATGGTGCTCTATGTCGGACGACTTCATCAAAGCAAAGGCGTCCACAAGCTCTTAGCAATTGCTCCTGATTTCCCCCACGTGACTTTTGTTTTTGCCGGCGACGGACCAGAACGTGCCGCATTACAACACCAAATTAAAGCACAACACTTGAATAATGTACGATTACTCGGGCGCGTGAGTGAAGAAGAGAAGATGCAAGCCTATGCAAGCTGCGACGTGTTTGTTCATCCGACTGATTATGATGCCTTTGGTATTACTTTACTAGAAGCAATGGCACAAGAAAAACCCATTCTCGCCTCAAGAGTTGGAGGCATTCCCTCTGTTCTTGGCACTGATGGACTAACTTTTGCCAAAGATGATCTTGCTGATCTTCGAAAACAACTCAAACGGCTCTTGACAAATAAAAATTTACAACACACTCTGGGAAAACGCGGCAGAAAAAAAGTTGAACAATTTACTTGGGACAAAATTACACAACGACTTGAGGGGATTTATCGATCACTATGATTACCATTATTATTACTTCGTTCAAAGAACCACACTCTGTAGGCAAAGCAATAGAAGCAGTGCTTGCTAACAAGATTACAGAAAAATATGAACTCTTAGTTGCTGCTCCGGACAAAGAAACTGCCATAGTGATTCAATCGTATGCTCGAAAACACAAACAAGTTAAATATTTCAAAGACAAAGGACAAGGAAAAGCAAACGCCCTGAATGAATTGTTCCAACGGGCGAAAGGAGACATCCTTATCTTAACTGATGGCGATGTTTTCATGAGCACCAACGCTGTTTCTGCTTTGCTTCACGCCTTCAAGGATCCGAACGTTGGCTGTGTTGCGGGACGACCTGTCGCAACTAATGATAAACAAACCATACTTGGTTATTTCAGCCATTTACTCGTTGATGCTGGAGCTCACACTATTCGCCAGAAACTTCATGACCAAGGCAGATTTTTAGAATGCACTGGCTATTTGTTTGCGTTTCGAAACAAGATTAGAAAGATTCCTGTAGATGTAGCAGAAGATTCAATCATTCCCTATCTCTTATGGAAGCAAGGCTATCGTGTTTGCTATGTTCCAGAAGCGAAAGTGTTTGTCAAATATCCCAATAACTTGAAAGATTTTGTCAAACAACGCGTGCGCACTGCGAAGAGTCATGAAAAATTGACTAAGTACGCTCCTGACTTCCCCCGAGTGAAAACTTTTTCGAATGAATTAATCTTTGGTTTGCCGCGCGCCTTAGGCTATGCACGATCTATGCGAGAATTTTTCTGGACTTTCTGCTTGTTGTTTGTACGATTATATATCTGGTATCGTGTTTTTTATGAGATTCGCATACACCAGAAGAACTACGGCGATAATTGGGAACGCATTGAGAGCACCAAATAACTATATTTTTCTTAAAAAGACCAAGAAGGCGGTATGCATCAATCCCTGATGATTAGGACGTATCTTAGGAGGGTCGATGATCCAGTCTCTTTCAATGACTTCGCATACTTTTGCCACTATGAATCTTTCTTTTGCTGCTGTCACTAATTTTTCTACTTGCGAGATGTGCGGCAAGAATGCAACGAGTGTTCCTCCAGACTTTAGAGTTTTTTCTGTGTGCGGCAAGACCTGCCAAGGCTCTGGCAAATCCAAAGTGATAACATCGATATTTTTTTCTTCAATGCCTTCATAGATATTTTTATTTTTTAGCTTGAATTTTACGCCAAGTAATAGCATATTTCTCTTTGCAATCTCCAGGTGCGTTTCATTGTACTCATAACTGGTCACGTTCTTACTTGTTCGTGCGAGAAATGCAGCCAACATACCACAACCAGCACCAGCGTCAAGCACTTTTGTCTTCGCATCTAAAGGAATATTGCCTAAAATAATACCAATATCTTTGAGACGAATGACTGCAGGACCACGCTCGATTCGTTCTGTTTGATCGATGAAATTTGCAGGGATACAAATCAATTCTTTTCCCAAATGTGTCTTTACTCTACTGTTTTTGAGATCTTTCTCTTTGATGACACCACTTTGTATGTGCACGTCGCCTTCTGACCAGTAGAATTTTCTCTCTTCTTCGCCATAGAGGACTTTTTTAACGGGGTTTCTGATCTTTACCATGGTTTCTTTTTAATCTCGGTCTCGAAAACTACTTAAAGCTTGTTTTTTCCCTCTTTTTTGAGCAGGGATGCCGGAGCGGTCAAACGGGATAGCCTCAAGAGCTATTGGCTCAGTGCCTTCGAAGGTTCGAATCCTTCTCCCTGCATAGATACTTACTTTCTTAGAAATTTCTATTGTTTCTTCTTAGGTTCTATCCAGTTTCTTGCTTCTCCAAGAAATTCAGTTTCATTGATATATTTGATATTAAATCCATCTTTATAGACCTCATCAAAATCGACTCTTGTGAGAGAACAATGATCAATAAAGAGCTTAAATATAGAATTATGAAGGTTTGTTCCAATGAGGTCACCGATAAGAATCTTTAAAAAAGCACCATGCGATACAACGAGTATTGTTTTATTAGTATTTTTATACTTCTTTAACAAATCATACATAAACTTTCTTCCTCTTTCTCTCACTTCGATTAAGTTTTCTCCATTGGGTGCTTTACGTGTTTCAAAATCCCCTCCGAGATCTTCCCAATTAACTTCATCTCCTTTTTTTCCTACTAAATCACCATTACTTTTTTCTCTCAATATAGTTATATATTCAATAGATATATTATTTTCTTGTGCTATTCTTTCTGTAGTTATCTTACATCTTGGTATATCGCTTGACATTATTATATCTATTTTCTCTTTCTTTATTCTTCGCCTCAATTTCTCTATCTGTTCATATCCTTTTTCATTAATATCTCCATCTTCATGTCCTTGTATAGTCCCATCTACATTTTTCTTCGTTTGACCATGTCGTGTAAACAGTATTTTCAACATTGTTCTTTAGTTATACTTGGTTATTGGCTCTATTAAAACCTTCTGCAAGTGCAATTGTTGCGAGTTCACTATATCTCTTTTCCAAATTTAAGTCATTAGCTATGGACTCAAGCGTTTGTCGAGTCGTATTTCTATTTCTTGCTATGACTCTGAGAATATACCCATATCCTTTTTCTTTTCCTTGATTTGCTGCAACCTCATACAAAATATCTGGTTCACATAAAGGACTACAAACAAGAGAACATATTGTTGCCCAATCGGTTGAATCTGCATACCTTCTGGCTAACTTATCAAACAATGACTTTTGCCCTCCTTTAGAAGCTCCCCAAATAACTGCCATTCTTGTTAAAGGATCGTCTACTGCTATTTTTTCTCTTTCTTTTTCTGATGTTTCTTTCGCATATCCTCTTTCAAAGCTTTCTTTCCATGAAGATCCTCTAAAATTTGCAGCACGATTTATTGTCATTTCAATAATTCTTCGTGTAACTGTTGCTATGGCTCCAGAATATCTTCTAAATGCACTGACAACTTCTCTTCTTGATGGATATCCAAACTCTTTTTGTAATCCTTCAATAGTTTCTGGATTAAGTAATGTTACTCCCCGATTTGCACTTCCTCTATTTAATATCAAAATATCTGTTCTTAGCTCAATTAATGCATTTATTGCTTCAAAAGCTCTACCGAATTCCTCGCCTGTAATTTCTCCTTCAGTAAAGACTCTTTCTAAACCTTCTTTTATTTTTGGCTGTGTTAGACCAGATAAACTAAAATTTTCCTGATTTATCTTTTGGCATAATCGATCATACCAATAAAAAAATAAAAACTCTCGTGATCCTCCTGGACAATATTTCACATTCGGATGGCCGTTTTGCGATCTTTGCCTGAAATATTGATTAAAATAGAATCGATTAAAGAAAATATTTCTTAATTCTCTTTCTATTGAATCAAATTTTTTAATTCTTCCATCGACTTCTTTTCTTACATTCTGATCTCCGCAGATAAACCTTGTTTCTATAACTTGATTTCCTTCTACAAGACTTTTCTCTAAAAAAATATCAATTTCTTTATACGTTCCGAAAGGTGGTAAATCAATCTTAGAAAAATCAAAATTTCCTAATCTTGCTACAAAAAGCCTTCTGAAAGCTCTTTCTTTAACACCTCTTCGCTTTTCAACTATGAGCACATCAGCATCTGCATCTCCACCAGTTAATTCAAATCTTCCAGGAGATCCATAAGCAAAAACACCAACATCTTTTACTTTAGTTGTACCAAATACTTCCATCGCTGTTTTTCTGAAAACTTCCCTAAGTATTCTTTCATATTCTAATGATTCTTTATACGTTCTATGCAGTCCCCAGCATAATCTTCTTTTGTAAAAATCAATCATGGCTGAGAATCTCCAAAATTCTTTGAAAAATAATTTCTTCACTACAACCAGAACCAATAATTTTTATGGACTTGCTTTTTTCTCTCGCAAGTTGGCGATATAACTTTCTTGTTTGTGCTAATCTTTTTTCAGTTTCGTGAATTGCTCTTCTTTCATAACGACCTTGTTGTCTTCTTCTTATATCTACTCTTCTTAATGCTTTTTTTACTTCACAATCTAATATAATACAAATATCTGGAAAAATAACGCCTTGTGTTCTATTAATTTCTTCTATTTCTCTCATCGAGAGCTGTCCACATTCATACACCATGGCTGTATAAACTCCTCGATCCATAAACACCCACGACTTATCTTTGGCTTGTGATAAGTATTCTGCTTGACTTCTTGCTCTTGCAATAGCAAGTTGAGTAACGTCAGTTAGATCAAAATAGAATGCTTCTGCTCCAGCGACTCTTTGTCTCCATTTTTCTATGGCTTCTTTCATAACTGAGTGTTGATTAAGTTCAGGTACTACGTAAGAATCAGGAGAGAAATAATTATTTAATCTCTGTAATTGTGTCGTTTTTCCACTTCCTACGATCCCTTCTAAGGAAACTATTTTTTGCATATTTTTTATTATACTTAGAGATTTATAAACCTTACTTTTTGTAATCACTTATTAGTTATAACTATTCTCTCTATTAAGCACTAATTTTCGAAATTAGTATCCTTCTCTGAGCTCTGTAGAAAACTTAAATAACCAATGCAGTCGTTAGACTGCAATTGGGGGTAGGAGAAGCTACCCATGAAAGGGAAGAAAAGAACTGTTTATTAT
>Ga0209541_10006613_pt1 | contig 19694 bp, 25 predicted proteins | sample RifCSPlowO2_01_FD_184027 | JGI IMG/M metagenome (GOLD analysis project Ga0209541, IMG submission 184027) | Groundwater microbial communities from Rifle, Colorado - Rifle CSP2_plank lowO2_0.1 (SPAdes) (version 2) | ecosystem: Environmental > Aquatic > Deep subsurface > Groundwater | place... | reverse complement strand
CTGATATGGTTGGTATTGAACCGAAACCTTTATATATAACCTCTTACTACTTCTTTATAAACTTTGTTAAAGTTATCGACATTAAACATTTATTGGGGGTAAAAGGGGTTAATAAATCTTGTTGTTAAACAATGCTATGCAAGTGAACCAAAATGCCAGAATTAATAAAAAAATGCCCTGAATGCGGAGGCATCAATCTTTCTTGGAATAGGGATAGAGGCGAGATTATTTGCAGAGACTGTGGATTAGTTATTGAAGAAAAAATGGTTGACTTCTCACAGGAATGGAGGGAATTTGACAGTGAGGAAGGGGAAAAAAGAAGGAGAAGCGGCGCTCCAATGACTTACACTCAATATGACCAAGGTTTAGGAACAGAGGTTGGCCAAAAAGCTGATTTGTTCAAGCTTGGAGGCAAAGACAGGAACAAATTCTTTAGATTAAGAAAATGGCAGTACAGAATATCAACTGCTATTGAAAGAAACCTTAAATTGGCATTGGCAGAGCTTAAGAGAGTAAGCTCGTACTTGAAACTGCCAAAGTCTGTTGAAGAGGAAAGTGCCAGAATTTATACCTTGGCTGTTCAAAGAGGTCTTGTAAGAGGAAGGAGCATGGAATCTGTTGTGGCAGGTGCTTTATACGCTGCTTGTCGTAGACATGACGTTCCTAGAACACTTGACGAGTTGAGTGAAGCAAGCGGTATTGAAAAGAAGGAAGTTGGCAGAACATACAGGTTTATAACAAGAGAGCTTGGAATTACAATATTGCCTTCAAACCCAGCTGATTATATTGCAAGATTTGCCAGCGCGTTAAAACTAAGCGCAGAAACCCAAAGCAAGTCAATCGAGATTCTTGAGCAGGCACAAAAGTCAGAGTTGACATCTGGGAGAGGCCCAACTGGAATTGCAGCTGCTGCTTTATACGTTAGCGCCTTGATACATGGCGAAAAAAGAACACAAAGGGAAGTTGCAGATGTTGCTGGAGTAACAGAGGTTACAATCAGAAACAGATACAAGGAATTGCTTGAGGAGCTTGACCTGGAAGACGACATCAAGAAGACAAAGAAAAAGAAGAAGAGATAGTTTTTTTGATTTTATTGTTTTTTAAAATGAATTCTCGACATGTTTATGAAAAAGTTGATGATTTAGTAAGAAAATTGGAAGCTAAAGGTTTGGATGATAAAGCCTTAGAAGTTATTGAAATTTTTTCAGGAATAAATGAGTTAGCTTCTAAAGCATATCTTGGCTCCGATATAACGAGCAATAGCTTAAGGAGTAAGCTTTATGTTGAGCGCATTGCACCTTATTGGCTTCTTTTGGTTTAAAACTCAAACAACACATTCTCAAAATCAACAATTTTATTATTCTTTATTTTAATCCCTTCTTTCCTGAGCATACTTATTTTTCTTCTTACTTCTTTGCTGTTTGGATTTATGCTTCCAGAAAAACCGCCAATAGAGCCATCTGACTTGACAACACGGTGGCAAGGCACAATAGGAGCATAAGGATTGCACCTCATTGCTTGTCCAACTGCCCTATAAGCTTTTGTACCAAGAGCTTCTGCAAGAACCTTGTAAGTTGTTATTTTTCCCTTTGGGACTTTTTTTAAAAGATTATATATTTTTTCATTGAAAGATTTTATTTGAATTGTTTCTAAATATGGCATGTTGATAACCCCCCTCACGAGAAAATCGAAGATTTTCTGTGCCCCAAAAATCTCTGATTTTTGTGGGTTTCCAGATACCTTTGATGATATTCTTCAGCTTTGTAAAATTCTTTTGCAGGAACTATCTCTGTCATAATAGGCTTTTTGAATTTTCCTGATTTTTCAATTTTGTTTTTTGATTTTATTGCCATTTCTTTTTGTTTTTCATCATGATAAAAAATTGCAGATCTGTATTGTGTTCCAGCATCAGGGCCTTGCCTGTTTAGCTGTGTTGGGTCGTGGTTTTCCCAGAAAACCTCCAAAAGTTTTTCGTAAGAAACCTGTTTTGGGTCAAACTCAACCTGCACAGCTTCCGCATGTCCTGTTTCGTCAGTGCATACATCCTCATAAGTTGGGTTTTTCATTTTGCCGCCGATATAGCCGACAGTTGTATTTATAACCCCATTTACATTGCGGAATACCTCTTCAACTCCCCAGAAGCATCCTGCTGCGAATGTTGCTAATTGTGTTTTCATAGCAGAATCAATATTTAATTAATATTTATATTTTTCCCCAAATTGAGCCCAAAAGAAAATCATGCTCCCGCCGGGACTTTCATAGGATTTTTGATTTTTTTAAATTTTATCAAAAACCCTTACTTCGAACCCAGGTCTTCGGATCGAAAATCCGAAATGATTGGTTATCCCCAAAGAAACAACCACCATATTGTAGATTTTCGTTTGGTCCGGAGTGTGCGAAATCTGTTTCTCTACACTACGGGAGCAATGGGCCCGAAGGGACTTGCATGTGGAAGAGTGATTACTTGCCGCAATTCGAACCCTCGACCTACGGCTCACTTAGTAAATGCTTAGAGCAGAGCCATATAAGACCGTCGCTCTAACCAGGCTGAGCTATGGGCCCAATAGAATTACAAGATTTTGCGTCAATTTAAATGTTTTTCTGATATGACTAGCCAAATTTACCTTCTCTGGAAAGTCCTTCAATTGCCGCTCTTAATTTTTCAGCGTGCCTTTCCAAATCTCGTCTTAGCTCTTTGTACTCTTCCGAGCACAATGGATGGCCATCTTTTTCCGCATCATGCATAGCATGCTTATCAATGTGCGTAGTAATCTTCATAATCTGATATAAAAGTTTAGTCTTATCATAGTTGCAATTGCACAGCATCTAAATCACCTCAATTTTTTTATTTTATAACTCTAATTTCAGTATATTTAAATGTTTCTTTTTTAGTGCTGTGTTGTATGGAATCGGGGCACTACTATACACAACAGTGCATTTAAGCCTTGGACTTATAGATAATAGCACCACGCATCTGGTTGAGAGTGTACTAGTGTTTGTAGCAATCATCCTATTTGGAATGAGGAAATAAGTCTTTTTTTCTATTTTTATCTTAAAATTAAAGTGATACTTTCCTTTCCACAACATATTTATATAAGTTTGATAAAGGAATGGATAAAAGAGGGTGATTAAAATAAATAAAAATCATATAATGTTGCTGATATTCTTTGTAATTGCTTTAGTAGCTCTCAGCGGCTGCTCAAAATCCCAGCTTGAGTGCAAAACAAGCATTGACTGCGGTTCAATAAAATGCCTTTTGTCGCAATGTGAAAACGGGAAATGCGTTTCTAACTTGCAGCGCAATTGCTGCGGCAACAGAATAAATGAAACTATAGAGGATGGCAAACCCGGCAACCAGTGCACCTGCCCCGAAGATTACGGAAAATGTGATGGAAAAGGGAAAATTAAAATCGGCTCAAGAATGGAAGATGCAGCGTATGTACATTACTACTGCAATGCTGATGAGCAATGTGTGTTGGGCGTTGAGAGAAAGGACGCTGTTCCGCAAAACTTCTTAGACCCCATAAACCCGGGATTTTTCAAAGCAAGCTCTGTTGCAAAATACAACAAGCCGTTTGATGTAAGCAGGGATGCTTTTGAATTTAAAATAACTCTGGATGATATCAGCAAAGATTTGGTGCTGCCTATAAAGCTGACAAAAGTAAAGGTATTGTTTAACAGCGAATATGCAAGAGTGGAGCAGCTGATAACAGAGCAGGATTTAAGCGGAATACTCAATGGCATAGGCGATGAAGCGCTAATAAGAGCGCCATTGACTCTGAATTACAGGCCTCAGGAATTAGAAGAGTCAGGCTCGATAAGGTACAGCATTGATTATGCTTATATAAAAAAGGTTGCGAGCGGCAAAACAATAAACGGAACAAATATCTACACGGATGAAACAGTGAGGACGACTTTTACAGCTCCCACAAAGCCGGTTTTCCTTGTGAGAAGTGGATAAAATGCTTGATAAAAAAGCAATAGAGCTGTCGCTTAATTTTATTGTCATCATTATAATTTCAATAATATTGTTCGGCTTTGGCATAAGCTTCATCTCAAGGCTTTCTTCACAGGCAACCGAGCTGCAGGAATTAACCATAAGCGAGCTTGATGAAAGAATAGGCAACTTAATCTGCGAGGGCTCTGACAGGGTTTGTGTTGGCATTGACAGAAAAACAATAACAAGGAAAAAGTTTGATGTTTTTGGAATTAAAATTATAAACATACTAGACAGCCAGAATTTTGATGTGATAATATCAAGACCGACTCCTCCTGGCTACAAAAAAAATAAGCAGGAAATCACAAGCGATAGCCTCAAATGGAGCCCAAGGACAAGAAGCATCTTCATAGAAAAGAATGAAGAGAAAGTTATCGGTGTCGGTATAGGGGTGCCACCTGACGCAGTGCCAGGAACTTACATATTTGACGTGAAAATATTGTCGCAGAACGGACAAGCTTACAGCGCATTGCAGAAGCTGTATGTTGATGTTCCTACCTAGATGTAACTATCTCGCACTATTGACAATTTCAGCAAAACTTTTTGCATTCAAAGAAGCATTCCCAACTAAGCCGCCGTCAATGTCAGGCATTGAAAGCAGTTCTTTTGCGTTTTCTGGCTTCATGGAACCACCATAAATAATTTTAATTTTTTTTGAAATTTTTTCATTGAACATTTTTTTAATAGAATATCTAATAAAATTATGCCCTTCTTCAGCATCTTCTTTAGTTGCAGCCTTGTGATGCGGGTCCCCTTTACTTATAGCCCAAATAGGTTCGTAAGCTATATTTATTTTTTTAATTTGATTCTCGTCAATGTTTTTTAAACAATTTTTTAATTGAGCCTCAATTACTTCATTTGTTTTATTTTTTTCCCTTTGCTCCAAATTTTCACCAACGCATAAAATCGGTTTTAATCCATGTTTTAATGCGGCAATAACTTTTTTATTAATCAAAAAATCACCTTCATTAAAAATTTCTCTCCTCTCGGAATGCCCTAAAATTACATACTCGCATCCGATTTCCCTAAGCATAATAGGAGAAATTTCCCCAGTATAAGCGCCAAAATCCTCAAAATGCATGTTTTGTGCTCCTAATTTTATTTTGGAATTTTTTATTTGCTTTTCTAATTCGTATAGTATTGTGAAAGGGGGACAAATGACCATTTCGACATTTTTAATATTTTTGATTAATTTTTTGAATTGTTTTATAAATAATATTGATTCTTCAACAGTTTTATTCATCTTCCAGTTTGCTGCTATTAGCTTTTGCATTTTTGTCAGTTTGTTTCTAATTGTTTGATTTCATCTCTTTTTATTCTTTTTGTTTTTGGATTTTAACATTAAAAATGTGCCAAATAAAATAATCACAACAGATGCTAAAATGACCATTTCTGAAATTTTTATTCCCAAGTCCATAAAAAGCTGTTCCGGATACAATCTCACAAGCATCTCTTTTGCCGGGTCAAAGAGGTAAGTCCCTTTCTCAAATAAAAGCTTGTGGAATGATTCAAAGGCTGCTGCAAAATCAGAGCTTATGAGGAAAAATATAATTGCAGACATTAATATAGTCAAAAAGCCGCCGAAAACAAGGACTTTGCCCACAAAATTTATTACGTAATTATTTACCTTCAATATCAATGCAGAGACTATCAATAGGATTATAAATAAAATTATAAGAATATACAGAAGTATTGTTGCAATCCTTACAACATCCCTTACATCCCATAAATGCTGCTTTTCCCTCTCGTTCAGCTCATCAGGCAGCTCATCATTTTTTCCAGTTACGAAATTGACGATTTTTTGATGAAGGGCAGATGCTTCAGCAACATCCTGCTGCACCCCATATTCTAAAAATTTTTGCTGATAAAATGGGCTGTCAAATCCATAAAAATTCACAACAACAAGAAAAAGCAGGAAAGGCACGATAAAAATCAGCAGAATCTTTGATATTGTCAAAAACTTCAAGTTTTTGATCAACCTGAAATTTCTTTGAAATTTCAACGTTGTAAGAAATTTCATATTTATTCATTCATTGTTTATCACTAATTAATCCATTATAATCACTTGTTTCTCTTCTTCAATTGCTTTCTTGACAGCGTCCTCTATTGTTTTTATATCCTTTTTAACTTTTGCTTTTTGAGGCTCGTGTCTTTTTTCATCAAACACCTGTTTTGCCGCCTTGAACGTTAGCTCGTCATCACCTATTTTCTGCTCTTTTTTTTCGTCTTCTACAAGCTCGTCAAAATGGCTCGGGTTTTTGTCTTCCTTGTCCTTATCTTCCTGTTTTCTCAGGTAGTCAGAGGAAGCATCCTTTTCTTTTGCATCATATTTTTGCTCATGATATTTTTTGTCTTCTTTTTTATCATCAGATGCTAAATTGCTGTATTTTGAAGAGTTATAGCTACTGGAATGAATGTTCCATTTGTCCTCGTCCCATAGTTTCATCCTGTACATTTTTTAAGATGCAATCAAGCCATACCAAACGGATTTTTTGATCCTGTACCCTTTCTTAATCAGCAAATCAGCTTCCCTATTGTTCCTTTCCAGTACCATAGCCTCAAACTCAAAGTCCGGGGCCATCTCGTCTAATTCCAAAAACGGGTTTAAATGCTTCATTTTAGTCCCTCTTTATTGCTTTATTCTCCTTTTTAAATCTTTCGTTTTTTGACTACCAATAAGTGACTATTAGGATTTGGCGAGTATCAGGTCTGTTTTTTTCCTCAGCTCTGTTTCCGGGTAAGCTCCTATGACCCTGTCAATCTCGTGCCCATTTTTAAAAATAATAATGCAGGGAATTCCCCTTACATCAAATTGGGCTGCAATTTCCTGGTTGTCATCAACATTCAGCTTTGTGAATTTTAGTTTGCTGGTGTACTCGTTTGACAATTTTTCCAAAACAGGACCTACAATCCTACAAGGCCCGCACCAAGGAGCCCAAAAATCAACCAGAACAGGCAATCTATTTTTTAGAACTTCTTTCTCAAAAGTGGATTTATCGACATCGAGCATTTTTACTTGCGATATCATTGATTATTATTTAAATTTTTAGTTTTGATAATTTATCTAAAAATCAAAAATCTTCTTTTATCCAAATCCATGTCTATGAAAGAATCGCATTCTTCCCTTAATAAACCTGAGCTTGATTTTCCGAATGCTATGATTTCTATCCTGCAGCCCAGCGCATGCCTTAAATGCTTTAATAACGGGACGTAATCGCCATCGCCGCTTACAATCACTATTGCGTCAAGCTTTGGCGCAAGCTCAATTGTGTCCATCGCCAGTCCAATGTCCCAGTCGCCTTTTTTCGCCCCTCCGGCAAATATCTGCAGGTCCTTTGCCTTCACCTCAAAGCCTATTTTTTCAAGCGCGTCAAAAAAATTCTGCTCCTCTTTCACATCAGCTTTTATTACATAAGCTATGGCCCTTATCAGGCTTCTATCTCCTGCAGCAGCCTTCAGAATCTGGGCAAAATTAACCTTTGCATTATACAAATTTTTGGCAGAATAGTACATATTCTGCACATCCACAAACACTCCAATCCTTTGGTCTTTAAAATGAACAGCCATTTGCTCACCTTACTGTTGGAACTTTCTCTTCATAGCCGCAATTTGAGCAGCAAATCGAGCCATTTTTGTATGCCAAGGCTAAATGCTTGCACCTTGGGCATTTCTGCACAACAGAAAACTTTTGCAGTTTCTTTTCAAACCTTGGCTCATCATGATTCATAATTGTTTATTCTTGAAATTGTTGTTATATATAAAGGTTGTGAAAAAATTCAATAAATAAGAAATCCATTAAAAATAATATAAAAATAGAACTAATTTACCTTATAATTTCGTACTGCTTGACAATTATCCATGTAAACAGCAGTAATATTACAGCGCCTGCAACCATCCATGACAATCCAAGGGGTATTGCAGAAGTGTACATCAGGTAAAGCCCGTAAGCCATTATGCCAAATCCGAGCCAAAGGAACTTGTCCAAAACAAGCTTCATAATATCAAATTCCTGCTGCTCTGAAAGTCTTCTTTTCATTTACCCTCTTACAACAATAAAAAAGTCTTTTTGCGCGTAAATATTATTTGGTGGAGACAAATCGTCATCTATGACATCAAATGTCAGGAAATACGAACCAGATGAAACTGCAGTTGGCACGCTTAGCCTTATGTTTCTAACCTCTGCATCAGCAGACGGCACAGTATAAGGCTGATTTTTGGCATACTGGAACCATGATTCTAGGCTGTCAGCGCCTATCGGCTGGTTTTCCGGCCCGGAAATTGCAGTAAATATCATTTTGTAGTGCAATGGCGTGTCTTTTTTGTTTCTTACACCTACAGTTAAAATTGTAGAGCCACCTTTATCAATATTAATATCTGTTTTCGGGAAAGACACCTTTTTATCACCTGTAATCAAATCGTCAAGAATTTTTTGCCTGACCTGTTCCGATACGTCCTCAGCAAGGCTGGTTGTGCGTCCAAACAATCCCCTTATAAATCCCAGTCCTAAGCCAAGAAGCGTCATGGCAAGCACAATAATGACAATAGCCTGTATTGAAATTTCTAAAGAAGCTCTCTTTTTAAATAACATCCATTCACCTCTTTTACCGGCAATTATTTATGATAGTTCATTCATTTGTACTACTTATTTATATAGTTTTCGCAAATTGAAAATTTGCGAGAACTCCGAAAATTAGACACTTGTGAGCGAGTTCGGATAGCTGAGCGAGCGAGAGGCGAGCTCTCGCATTCGACTGAATGAAACTCACTCGCATCTCACTAATTTTCGACAGTTTTCTAAAAATTATAAAACCTAAAAACACAAACATTTAAAAAATAGAAAAAAATCCAAATAATTATGGCAAGGCTGAGAAAATTTGTTGCATACAGAAGGCTTGAAAGGCCGTATACCAGAACGTCAAAGTTCAAGGCAAAATCCTACATCAAGACCACACCAAATGTTAAGATTGTAAGATTCAGCACAGGCGATCCAAACAAGGATTTCAAGTTCACCCTGAATCTTTTGTCAAAATCTGATTTGCAGATAAGGGACAATGCATTGGAAAGCGCCAGGCAAACCTCAAACAAACTGCTTGAGACTTATCTTGGCTTGAACGGATTTCACATGAAAGTCAGAGTATATCCTTACCATATATTGAGGGAGCATGCCCTCGCATCAGGTGCTGGCGCTGACAGGTTTAGCTCAGGCATGGCTCATTCATTTGGCAAGCCAACAGGCATTGCCGCAAGAATAAAAAAAGGCCAAACAATATTTCAAGTTGATGTTGACAAGCAGAATATTGCGATTGCAAAGCAGGCATTGGAAAGGGCATCAAAAAAGCTTCCATGCTCGTGCACAATACAGGTTATAGAGAAAAAATAGCCAATAATTATTCAATAGTTAATGCAAAATTATAAATATTTGTTATAATTCACATTTTTCATGGTTCTAGAGCTGCTTAATAAGATAACGACAAACAAGTATGTTCATTCCATTATCATTCTTTTAGTGTTTTTTGCATTGTCTGAGCTTTTTGTTTTTATCTCGCAAAAAATACTGCTTCGAATTACAAAAAAGACAAAGACGAACATAGACGATTTGATAGTTGATAAAACAAACAAGCCCATATCCATTATTCTGCTGCTTATTGGGATAAGGCTTGCGGTAATCCCTCATGCAATAAGGGCAGACCTGCTTGATATAATAGAAAATGCAATATCTGCCTTGATTATTGCAGTCATCACATACATAGTTATTGTCATTTTTGGTATTCTCATAAGCAACTGGGGCCAAAATTTTGCTTTGAAGACCAAGTCAAGAATTGACGACCAGATTGTAGTGCTCTTCCAGAGGTTCTCAAGGATAACAATCAGCTTTGTCGGATTGATTTTCATTCTTGATGTTTTTGGAGTTAAAGTGGGTCCCTTGCTTGCCAGCTTGGGAATTGCCGGGGTGGCTGTTGCCTTTGCTCTGCAAAACACTCTTGGCAATATCTTTGGAGGCATTTCATTGATTGTTGATAGAAGCGTGACAGTTGATGATTTCATAAAGCTGGATGACGGAACAGAGGGCTTTGTCACAGACATTGGATTGAGGAGCACCAAGATAAGAAGCGGGGATGGCGATTTAATCATCCTGCCTAATGGAAAGCTGGCTGATTCAAAAATATACAATTACCACAAGCCGCTCCCGACTACAAGGGTTGTGGTCGAGTTTGGAGTTAATCACGGCTCTGATGTTGAAAAAGTCAAAAAGATTGTTGTGAATGAGATAAATGAGATAAAGCTCGCGCTAAAAGAGCCTGCCCCTCAAGTAGTTTTTTACGAGCTTGGCGATTTTGCCCTTAAGTTCAAGGCATTTTTCTGGATTAGCTCAATTGAGAAAAAACTGGAAGCCAAGGAAGCTGCAGTAACTGCGATTTACAATGCATTGAACAAAAACAAGATAGGAATACCCTTCCCAACAAGGATAGTTTATTTGAAGAAAGAGAAATAATCATTCCTTTAATATTTCAGTTATTACTCTGTAAGTTTCTGGATACTTTTCAATATTCAAAATCTCTGTATGCAGAGTCTCTCCAAATATTCCTCCGCAAGTTCCATTTACAAAATATTGATTTGCATTTTCCAATTTTGCATTTTCCGTCGAGACAATTCCGTCGCCATTGCCAGTGACATGCGAGAGCTCGCCTCTCGCTCGCTCATCTGACTTCATCTGGCAGCCCTGCCCTATTACTGCATAAAGCTTGGTTTTAGTTGGCTGTTTCAAAGGGTCATTCACTTTATTTATGAACAAACTGTTCTCCTGCATGTCCCGGCATTCCCTATTTTCGCCGACAAATCCGCAGTACGCACTTATCTCGCTGGAAACTCCTTTATTGGGGGTTGCAACCATAATCAATTTGTAAACATCATCATCGCCAAAAACCTGGAGGTATCTTCTTGCCACTAAGCCGCCCATTGAATGGGCTATGATATTGACTTTTGGTTTGTTCGTCCTTTGCTTGACTATTCCAATTAAATCCTTTAGTCTTAAGGCATAAGTATCTATATTTTCGCTCTTCGTCGGAACAACTATGTATCTGTCATCTTTCCTGAAAGCATCATAATAATAACTAACCTTCACAGTCACGGGCTTGCCTGACAGGCCCCACAAGCCTTGCTGCAATGGCTCGTTTTGCGAATATAAAGACACTATGCCTGCATTCAGGTAGCCGTCCTCCTGCAGTTTTGACTGCAGTTTGTTGAAAGAGTCCAAAGAGAATTCCGGGCTATTGTCTTTTGCAAGCGAATGCCCATGCAAAAAAATTACAGGAAATGTTTCTGGATTGTTTCTGCAGCTTTCGTCTCTGCAGCACGGTTTGCATTCATTAAAAATGCAGCATATGGGCGGATTGTCAGATAAATTAGTTTCTATGCTTTCAACAATGGAGTATTTTATGTCTGTGCTTATTGGCTGAAAATCAAAATTTTCTATTTTTCCTGTTTGGTTATCGAGTTTTGTGCATTTGTTTAATATCCGCAAAGATTCGCTGTGCAGTTCTATTTTTGATAAGAGGTATAATGATAAGTTTATTGAGTTGTTATACTCCAAGGGTGCGGCGTTTGTCTTATTTTTTGGTAATACTGATTCGGCAATTTTGATGATATCCTGATTTGTTCTGTTCTCCAGCCTTATTTTTTCGAATGAATCATAATAAGAATTATTGATTTCTCTTATTTTGTTGTCTTTGAAATTATTTGCCAATGCCAAAAACTCATTGTCTGATGGAAAGCTGATGTTTTTATCCGCTGTTGTTTTTGACGTTTCATTTCTAATATCTATATATTTTTGATTTAATTCCTTGAATGAATCGCAGTTTTGTTTAAATGATGTTGTATTTGGATAATCATTGAGGAATTCACCGGAGTTTTTTATCAGACTTGTTATCGATATATTTTCATTGCAATTTTGTTTCAAGCTGCATAAAAAGTCATTTTCATATTTCAAAAAATATTCGGACTTAAAAAACAATTCTGATGCCGGAATTCTTGATTTTTTGATAATCAATGTTTGCTGCTCAACTATATCGGCTAGCTCTTTAACAAGGTCGTCGTAACTGTTGAAAGTGTTGTTTAATGTGGAAGAAGCAAGCTTATTGAAATTTTTTATGGTGCTTTCTGCGGAGTTTAATAATTGATTGTCTTCAAACGCACTCACAAAACTTTCCAGTTGCTTAAGGTTTTTGGATAATTTATTTAATCCTGACAATAAGCCGTTGTGCAGCTCAACAATGCTATCGATTGATTTGTTTAAATCTTCAATTGAATTTTTTATATTGTCAAGAGTATCAAAAAAACTTTGGTTGAACAGCTGGTTTAATTCGATGTAATTTTCGACTGCCCACAAGCTTCTGAGGTTCTCAATTGAAATCCTTGTTTTGTCGTAATTGTAGTCAATGTCAATCTTCTGTTTTGATAAATTATTTAGGTTTATTTTAAATCCCAATTCAAAATATTTCTGGCTTAACTGTTGGTGCAAGGCATCAGCATCTCCCAATAACCCCAGCAATTTTGTGACATTCTGCTTTAGTATTTTTTTCAATTCTTTTTCTGTTTCTGTTAAGTCGTAATTTACTGTGATTAAAGAGGATCTTGAGGTTTCTATGCCTTTTGTAAGGCAAAAGAAAGAGCGTGTGCTGCGGCATGCCACATCAAAACTGTAGATGTCCTGCCCGCTGCCAAGCCTCTTAACACTCAAGTTATAGCTTTTTATTGTATGCTGTCCTTTCCAAATTTCAAAATCGCCTCTGTCAATAAGCTCGTTCCTGCTTCTGTCGTTGAAAGAGTAAGAGCAGGCAGCTTTGCAATAGGCAACACTATCGACCGAAACATCAAATTCAGTTTTTTTTATATCGCCATAGTGCATATAGAGAGAATTTTGTTGTGGTGTAAGGTAAACAATCAGCTCATTCCCCAAAAGGAAATTTATTTTTTGATTGGAAACAACAAGAGCATATATCAACGACAAGGTAACTATCAGAATTATAAAAAGTTCATATCGCTTCCAAAATGACTTTTTTTCTGTCACAAGTTGGTAAGTATAAACAGTAGATTAAATAGTTTTTGGGAAAAAGAACGTTTTGTGATAAAATTGATGTAAATTAGAGATATATTCTTTTCCATATAGCAAACAATCTTATCCCTGATTATTTTGCCTATACCAAACCGAAATCTTTATATAGGAGCTATAACTATTTTAAGATATTAATATACATTTTTGTATACCAATATAGAAAACTTCGTAAAATATAATAAATGAATTAAATAGAGCAATGAACGTTGGGTTACATAGATTAAGATATAACTATTATTGAAAAGAATGGCAACAGAACTCATAAGCTTGGGAATAATTTTTTTATGCGCTATTATAGGCGGGATAATAGCAACAAAATTTAAGCAGCCTGCCGTGTTTGGCTTATTATTAGTCGGAGCAATAATAGGCCCAAGTTCGCTGAACCTTGTCAGGGATGCTGGCATGATAAGGATGATGGCAGAGTTTGGCGCAATACTCATCCTTTTTATTATAGGCCTTGAGTTTGACGTGTCAAAATTAATCAAGTTGGGCGCAAGGTCCATTTTAATAGGTCTTTTGAAATTCGCAATTGTGCTGTTTTTTGGCTATGAAACAGGCTTGCTTCTTGGCTTGAGCACAAAAGTTGCGCTGTTTGTCGGAGTTGTCTTATCATTCAGCAGCACAGTTGTTGTTGTAAAAGTGCTTGAGCAAAAAGAGATGTTCGGCAGGAAAGAAGTTCCTTTGCTGGTTGCGGTTCTCATCATAGAGGATATAATTGCAGTCCTGATACTCACATTTTTCTCCGGAGCAAAAGACTCAAGTACCGGCTTTATATCGACATTCGAGCATATCATCTTTTCAATTGCTATACTTATTTTTGCTTATTTTATAATGATGAAAATTTTGAAATATGGTGTTAACATAGTACTGAAAAACAGCAGCGACGATTCTGTATTGACATTTCTTTCATTGGGCATAGGCGCATTATTCAGCTATTTTGCATTTTATCTTGGATTGACCCCATCAGCAGGGGCGTTTTTGGCAGGCAGTTTAATAGCATCATTGCCGAATGCAAAAGATTATGGAAGAGCCATTCATCCATATTCCTTGATTTTTACTTCAATATTTTTTATATCAATGGGCACTTTGGTCGATTTTAAGGCGGTTGAACTAAATATCGCTTTGATAGGGGCATTGCTGTTCACTGTGCTTATTTCAAGGTTCATTGCAATAGGATTCTTGACATTCCTATTGGCCAATTTCAAAAATGAGCAGCCATTCTTCTCGAGCATTGCAATGATGTCCGTCGGCGAGTTTTCACTGCTGGTGGCAAAAGAAAGCGAGAAATTCGGAATAGGCCTGGATTTGGTTACAATAACGGCTGCAATCATATTCATCAGTGCGATATTTATGTCCATTGGCATAAACTACAGCGAAAACCTTCACAATGCGATTAACTCAAGAATGCCGTTAAAAGCAAAGCTTAGGCTTGAGAGGATATCAAGCTACATGAGAAAATTTTTTGACCAATTGGAGATAGAGAATTTCTTTACAAAAAAGCTGAAATCAGAGTCAAAGACGACTTTGATACTGATGGTGCTTGTATTATTCATGTTCTTTGTTTTGAGAAGGATGTCCTTGTTCATAAAATCCAGCTATCATACTATCTTTTTGTATATGTTTTACGTCATAAGCGCAGCATTAATGCTGTATTTGATGCATCTTATTTATAAAAGGCTCAAAGTATTGCACCACACGCTATCAGTCATTTTGACTAATGTTGACAGCTCAAGAAACCTGAAGAAATGCACCAGAATACTGGCCAATTTGCTAATTGCCTTGCTGCTGCTTTTTTCAGCAATGCTGTTTCCTTTTGCAATGTTTGCATTTAATTTAAATATGTGGGCAAACTTAATGCCTTTCGCATTAGTGATAGCAGTAGTCTATTACATAAGAAATTTAGTTGTGCTTATTGACGGGCATCACCAAAGTGTTCCCAGCTACGCAGCAAGCTTTTCTGTTGCAAAATTTTAGGAATAAATTAAGATTTTTTTATTTAATTTAATAAGTGGTTAAATAAATCAACAATAAACTATTTAAATAAACCTTGTTTCTCGCTTTTTATTCTAAATGTACTAGGAGGACAAAAATATGGCAAGTTTTAAGCTATGCATTTCAGACCCATCAAGCGGGAAAACATTCCAGAGGGAAGTGAAGGATATGCTTGCAACGCCTTTTATAGGTCTTAACATAGGCGAAACAGTAAAAGGCGATAATATTGAAATGGGCGGCTACGAGTTTCAGATCACAGGGGGTTCAGACTATTGCGGGTTTCCAATGAGAAAGGGAATTCTCGGATTAAGGAAAAAGATTGCCATTTACGGCGGAGTTGGATTCAGAGGAGCTGCAAAGGGAATCAAGAGAAGAAAGACCGTCTGCGGGCACAAGGTGCACGAAAGAATATCGCAAATCAACTTGAAAGTCACAAAGCATGGGCATAAAAAGCTTGCCGAAATATTCGGCGTTCCTGAAGAGGCAAAAGAAAAAGCAGAAACAAAAGAACATAAAAAAGAAGAAGTCAAGGAACATAAACCCGAAGAGAAGCATGAAAAACCCAGAGAGCATAAAGAAGAGAAAAAGGAATAAAATTATTTTTTATATTATTATATTGAAATTGCCCTAATGTCTAAAGCAAGAAGCACTAAGATAATTAGCTAAAGGATAACTTTAACAAAAACAAATTAAATTAAAAAACAAACTAAATTAAAACATGGCTAGAAAGAAGAAAGATGAGCAACTGCAAGAATTGGAACAGGAATTGCCAGCACAGACTGTTCTTAATATCGGAATGGTCGGACATGTCGACCACGGAAAAACAACTCTGCTTGAGCGCTTGAGCGGTAAATGGACAGATACTCATTCTGAAGAGTTGAAGCGTGGCATTACAATAAGATTAGGGTATGCAGATGTTACTTTCAGGAAATGCAATAAATGCGAAGGGGCAAAGGCATATACAACAAAAGAGATTTGCCAAATATGCAATTCCAAAACAAAGCCCTTGAGAAAATCAAGTTTTGTTGACGCCCCAGGCCACGAGTCTTTAATGGCAACAATGCTGAGCGGCGCAACAATCATGGACGGAGCTCTGCTTTTGGTTGCAGCTAATGAAGAATGCCCGCAGCCACAGACAAGAGAGCATTTAATGGCTTTGCAGATTATTGGCGTTAAGCATGTTATAGTTGTCCAAAATAAAATAGATTTGACAAGCGAGGAGCAGGCAATTAAAAATTATGGGCAGATAAAAGCGTTTCTTAAGGGAACTGATTTTGAAAATGCCCCTATAATCCCGATTTCTGCGCAGCACAGGGCTGGTTTGGGTTATTTAATGCAGGCAATTGACGAACACATACCAACTCCGGTTAGAGACCCGAACAAAGAGCCCATTATGCTTATCGCAAGAAGCTTTGACATAAACAAGCCAGGCATTACAGCTGATAAGCTTGTTGGCGGTGTTTTAGGAGGAAGCCTGAAGCAGGGCATGTTAAAGGTTAATGATACAATCGAAATAAGGCCTGGAAGAACAGTGATTGAGAAAAACCAGCAAGTCTGGAAGCCAATAACAGCAAAAATAACAAGCTTGAACAGCGGAGGTTTGCAACTTGAATCTGTCGGACCATCAGGCTCGATCGGCATTTTAACTTCCTTAGACCCCTCAATTGTCAAGTCTGACCAGCTTACAGGCTCTATTGCCGGCTTATCTGGAAAGCTGCCTAAGGTTTGGAATGAACTAATTTTGGATATTCATTTGCTTCAGCGCGTAGTCGGAACAAAAGAGGAGCTTAAGGTAGAACCAATCAAAATGGCTGAAGCTTTGATGCTTAATGTAAATTCCGCAGCAACTGTTGGCATTGTTGTCGAATTAAGAAAAAATAAAATAAAATGCAAATTAAAACTGCCTGTTTGCGCTGATGCCGGAGCAAGGGTTACCATCTCTAGAAGAATAGGCAATAGATTCAGGTTGATTGGATACGGGGAGATAGTGGAGAAGTAAATTTATCAATAAAAATGGTTAATCACTCTCAAGTAACAAAAATAGAAACCTTTAAATACTAGTTATTTTGAGTTCATTCTATGAGGGGGTTGGTTTTATTTATAGTACTAGTTGTAATCATAGTTTCTTTTAGTTTTGTAGCTGCAAGTATAAACCACATCGAAGATAAAAAAATTGAAAAAAAAGACGAAAATAAAGCATTTGAATTCAGCACTTTCACTTCTGCAGTCTGCGAAAACAAAGCTGATATTGTTCATTGCAAAGACGAGGTTTTTGTAAATTGCAATGGAAGTATTTCAAAAGCGGCTGATGTTGCAGAATGTGATGGAATAAAAATTGATGTCCCAAAAGCAACTGGCTCAGCGGTTTTTGGCAGTGATTGGAAGGATCCGAGGAATTAACTGAGTAATTATTCCCCCTCAAACTTAACGAGTGAATATAACTTGCAACCTTTTGCTTCTACCTTTTCCCTGCCGCGCAAATCTAGCAGTTCTATTATCACAGCGCATTCAATTACTTCCCCACCAAGTTTTTCTATTAAATTAATAGCAGCAACCAAAGTACCCGCAGTTGCAATCAAGTCATCAACAAGCAAAACCTTGCTTCCTTTTGGAATTGCATCAACATGGATTTCAACTGTAGCCCTCCCATACTCCAATTCATAACTTTCCTTTTCTGTTTTGTGAGGCAATTTTCCTTCTTTTCTTATCGGAATAAAGCCTTTGTGCAATTTTGATGCAATAGCCCCCCCGATAATGAATCCCCTGCTTTCAATTCCGGCAACCAAATCAATCGGCACATTTTTGTATCGTTCATAAAGCTGGTCAATGACATAATTGAATGCATGCGCATCTTTCAATAAGGTTGTAATATCACGAAACATCACGCCATGCTTTGGCCAGTGAGGAATTGTTCTTATGACTGATTTTAGGTCCATGGATTTGTGGATTTTTATTTTATTTATATATCTTTAGTTTTGATAATATTTTTAAACAATGTCGAATATCCAATGATTAATGTTAATAAACAACAGAAATTATAGAACAGTCTGGATGCAGGATTCTTCTGTATACATGATAAACCAGCAGCTTCTTCCCCACAAATTTAAAATCTATAAATCCAAAAATTATATTGAAACGGCTAATGCCATAAAAACTATGATTGTTAGAGGAGCACCTGCAATAGGCGCGACAGGCGCTTTTGGAATTGCGCAGGCCGCATTGGAATTTAAAGGAGGCAATTTTACTAAATTTTTAAAATATTTAAATAATGCTGAAAAAATCCTGAAATCAGCAAGGCCAACGGCGAATGACTTGTTTTATGCGATTGATTTTGTTAAAAATAAAATAATAAAAAATTTTAATATCAAAAACATAAAAAAAGATGCCATCAACTATGCTAATCAATATGCTGACTGGAATGCCGAATTGTGCAGAAAAATCGGCGAACACGGCAATAAATTAATTAAAAATAATCAAAACATACTTACACATTGCAATGCAGGGGCTTTAGCTTGCGTTGATTTCGGAACTGCATTGGCTCCGATAAGAATTGCGCATTACAATAAAAAAAATGTTTTTGTTTATGTTGACGAGACAAGACCAAGAAACCAGGGTGCATCCTTAACAGCATGGGAGCTTGCCAATGAAAAAATAAGCCATGCAATAATCGCGGACAATGCAGCAGGATTTTTTATGAAAAATAAAAATATAGATTTTGTCATTGTAGGCGCTGACAGAATTGCAATGAATGGCGATGTTGCAAACAAAATAGGCACTTACGAAAAGGCAGTGCTAGCAAAGGAAAACAAAATCCCATTTTATGTTGCTGCCCCATTGTCAACTTTTGACATCAGCTCAAAAAGCGGAGAAGACATACCCATAGAGGAAAGGCATGAGGATGAGCTGCTATATATTCACGGCATTGATGAAAATAACAAAATAAAAAAAATCAGGATAGCGCCAAAGGAAAGCTCTGGTAAAAATCCTGCTTTTGATGTTACGCCAGCAAGATACATAACTGGGATTATAACAGAAAAAGGCGTTATAAAGCCGACAAAGGAAGACATTGGACGATTTGTAAAGAATGATTAAAAGAGAAATTATAGTAAATTCTGACATTAAGAAAGTCTGGAGAATATTTTCTCAGCTTGAAAATTGGCCAAAATGGGGCTATTATATCTTAGGCGCAAAATGGCTTTCAAAATCTAGATGGAAGCCCAATTCCATGTTTATACAGAAAATCAGGGGCTTCTTATTTTTTAAAGTTTACAATTCGAAATGCAGGATTCTTAAAGTGGAAAAATACAAATTGATTAAGTGGGAAGGCACAAGAAAGCTTATTCAGGGTGTGCATATATTAAAATTTGAGAAGATCGGCAACAAAACAAAATTCTCAAACATAGAATATTTCAAAGGGCCCTTGGCCTCTTTCATATATCCGTTAGTGAAAAAGAGATTTAATTTCGATTATGGGAAGTTCAACAGTGGGCTTAAAAGAGAGGTTGAAAAATAAATAAGATTTATAAACGCGGATATATTAGACAGGCAAAGGTGTTAATATGGATTGGGGAATGAAAAACAGGCTGGCAAGGA
>Ga0209541_10006612_pt1 | contig 19696 bp, 16 predicted proteins | sample RifCSPlowO2_01_FD_184027 | JGI IMG/M metagenome (GOLD analysis project Ga0209541, IMG submission 184027) | Groundwater microbial communities from Rifle, Colorado - Rifle CSP2_plank lowO2_0.1 (SPAdes) (version 2) | ecosystem: Environmental > Aquatic > Deep subsurface > Groundwater | place... | reverse complement strand
TTTACTATGATATCAAAAGAGGAGCTTGCTTTAGTAGAATACAAGCTTAATACTAGACCCAGAAAAAGACTTAACTATTTAACCCCATTAGAAGCCTTTAGTGTTGCACTTGCAGGTTGAATGTACTAGAGATTCGCTTGCATTTAGATGGTGACTGTGCTATAATGTATCTAATACGTTAAGTATCTCTCTCATTACTAATTACTCTCTTTCTGTAAAGATTTAGTCAAAAGTTAGATTTTTTGATTTGGGCTCACCCTCACACCTAGTAGGCATTTGCTCTCAAGTAGGTAGCGGATGAGCAGTAATATGTACTGATTTGAATATTAACTTACTAAGAACACACTGCGACATTAAAATCTATGCCGAGTAGGTGTGAGGACCAGTGGTGAAATTCAATACATGCATCCAAAAATAAAAAAAATAAATTGGTCCTCTGATTTTGCTTATGCGGTAGGGCTGATCACTACAGATGGCAATCTATCTCCAGATGGAAGACATTTTGATTTTACTTCTAACGACATTGAGCTTATAAAAACTTTTAAGTATTGTTTAAATATTAAAAATAAAATAGCAAGGAAAAAGAGTACTTATACAAATAAGTACAGCTCTTTTGGGGTCCAGTTCGGCAACGTAACTCTTTACAAATTTCTGCTTGGCATAGGCCTGATGCCCAACAAATCTAAAAGACTTGAATCTTTAAAAATACCGGACGAATTTTTCTTTGATTTTCTTAGAGGACATCTTGACGGTGATGGATCAATAAAAAAATACTACGACCCTGTTTATAAAAATAGTAAAAGATTGTATGTAGACTTTTTATCGGCATCTTTGCCACATATAACGTGGATCCGGAAGAGAATAAGTGAGTTATTATCGATCAACGGTTTTGTGAGAAAAGGAAGGGCCTATACTTTAACGTTTAGCAAGCGGGAGTCTATTCTATTACTAAATCGTATTTATTACAACAACAACCTACCACAACTTAATAGAAAATTTGCCATAGCAAAAGAATTCATTCAGCTTGCTAATATTTAAACGCTTTACTAAAGCCCAGATGGTGAAACTGGCAACCACGTACGCTTCAGGTGCGTATGCCGAAAGGCTTGGGGGTTCGACTCCCCCTCTGGGCACTGCGATACATTTATTAGAATCGTGAATCTCGAATAATGAATAAAGCACGGATTTAATCAACTTCAAATCCGTAATTCGTAATCCGTAATTCATAATTCTGCTTTTAAAGTGATCGAACAAAGAAATAAACCGTCTCATCAAATGAGACGAGCATCACCCAATCAGGACGATAGAGGTTCTCAAGCTCCTCATGGGCATAGCCTTCACAGATCCCCTGGATCTCAAGAACCCCGCGATCCCAATAAAAAGGACATGAGAAAGCTTCAGCGCTCTCAAAGAGATCGCTGGATGAAACCCGTTGTCAGACGGGTTAAAGTCCTTCGAGAAACATTCCACAAAGAACAGCAAAGAGAAACCGGCATGGAAACCGGCGGTCTTAAGATCGTCCATTTCGGCGGCCTTGGCGAAGTTGGGCGAAATATGTCAGCCGTTCAATATGATGACGAAATAATTCTTATCGATGCCGGAGTGCGATTTGGCGATGAAAAAATGCCGGGCATTGATTTTATTATTCCGAATCCCGGCTATCTGGAAGGACGCGAGCATATGGTTAAAGCCATGTTCTTCACCCATGGTCACATGGACCACGTCGGAGCCCTTCCGTTTGTTTTAGACAAGATAGGAGATCCGGACTTCTATGCCGCTCCCCTAACGAGAGCGATTTTGATGAAACGACTTGATGAATTTAAGGACAGAAAACCGATAGACATTATGACCATAAACCCTGGTGATGAAATAAAAATTTCGGACAAGATCTCAGTTAAAGTTCTTCGGATAAACCATTCTATACCCGACGACCTTGAAATCATAATCAAAACCCCGATCGGCAATGTTGTTCATACTTCTGATTTTAAGTTTGATGATACGCCGGTCAATGACAAACCGGCTGACATTGAAGAAATGGAAAGAATGAGCCGTGAAGAAGGAGTTCTGCTTCTTATGTCTGACTCTACTGGGGCCGAGAATGAAGGCCACTCCCTCTCTGAGCAAGATATAACCGAAAATCTCGACAAAATAATCAGCGAGGCTACGGGTATGCTAATCTTGGGAACATTCGCCTCTCTTATTAACCGCGTTCAGCAGATTATTAGTATTTCGGAAAAATACGGCAAAAAAGTCGTTTTTGACGGCTATTCGATGAAGACAAATGTTGAGATTTGTAAAAAGCTTGGTTATCTAAAAATGGCTCGGGATACACAGATTTCAATGGATGAGATTGATAATTATCCCCGAAACAAAGTCGTGGCCGTCGTAACCGGCGCTCAGGGAGAAGGCAACGCCGTCTTAATGAGGGTCGCCAACGGAGACCATAAATACATCAGAATTCTTAAAAACGATACCATCGTATTTTCTTCGTCTGTCATTCCGGGAAATGAAAAAGATGTTCAGTTCCTAAAAGACCAGCTCTACCGAAATGGAGCTAAAGTTTTAAACTACAGGATGCTTGATGTTCACGCTGGCGGCCATGGAAACAAAGAAGACTTGCGCCGAATGATACAGCTGATGAAGCCGAAATTTTTCTTCCCTATTCACGGTCAGTATTCGATGATGATCAACCATGGAACAATGGCCCAAGAAGAAGGTGTTCTTCCTGAAAATACCATCATCGCCGATAACGGTTCGATCGTTCATATTGAGTCCGACCGCTGGTGGTTTGACCGTGACAAAGCTCCGGCTGATTATGTTTTTGTTGATGGACTTGGTGTCGGCGATATCGGTAACGTTGTTCTTCGCGACAGGCAGATATTAGCCGAAGACGGTATGTTCGTCCTTATTGCCCTTGTTCAGCATACTAACCAAGGCCATAAGCTTATAGCCAGTCCTGACATTATTTCCCGAGGATTTATTTATCTTAAAGAAAATAAAGAAATGCTTATGCACGTACGTAAGAAAATACGCCAAATTGTGGAAAACCAAAGAGTCTACGAACCAAACTTCGCCTATCTTAAAGATCAGCTCCGTAACCAAATCGGACTGTTTCTCTTCCAAAAAACCCAGAGACGTCCGATGATACTGCCAGTTGTGATTGAGGTGTAAACTTCGATAATAGCTCGGGTAAATTACCTCTCGGAAACAGAAAAATCGGCTCCAGCGGCCGATTTTTCTTCGTCCTCGACATTTTGAAGAACCAAGCCAAAATGTCTGTGGATGTTCCTCAAGATTATTTGCCCGAGCTATTCTGGATCTAGGTTCTAACTGAATCTGACTTAATCTAAACGCTTGCCCAGCGAGTAAGAGATTATTACCTTATCGGGACCATCTAGTCGCCGGATTGCTTGGTTTGTCATAGGTCTTTCCTTGACAAAATCCGGTGACGATCGAGTGAGTCCCATCGCAGGAATGGGACGAACGAGTCCCGGAAGGTAATAAGCTCTTGGGAGTCACATCTATTCATAAATAAAAAAGCAGGCATAATGCCTGCTTTTAGGTGGTTAAAACCTTTTCTATTCTCTCAAGTGCCCAATCAATCTCGGCTTTATTTATAATCAGCGGCGGAGCAATCCGAATTACATATCTCTTGGTGTCACTGCAAAGAACTCCTTCTTCGATAAGCCGTTTGCAGTATTCGTGAGCATCGAGACCGCCAAATTTAACCTCAATACCAATTAGTAATCCCCTTCCCCGGACTTCTTTAATACTCGGACTCTTAATTTTTCGAAGGTGTCTCAAGAAGTATTCGCCTGTTTCAAGAACTCTTTCGGCCAGACGCTCTTCACGTAAAACATTGAGCGCTTCTCTGGCAACATGACAAGCTAAGGGATTGCCTCCAAAAGTACTGCCATGATCTCCCGGAACAAAAACACTCAACAGTTCACGAGAACCGACAACCGCAGAAACCGGTAATACGCCACCGCCGAGGGCTTTGCCCAGAATATAGAGATCGGGCTTAACATTTTCATGGTCACAGGCAAACATCTTGCCCGTACGACCAAAACCGGTCTGAATCTCGTCAACGATAAGAAGAACGTTATTCTCGTAGCAGATCTCTCGGCATTCTTTTAGATATCCGTCTGGAGGAATGACAATTCCACCTTCGCCCTGTATTGGTTCAACCAAAAATGCGGCCGTATCTGAAGTAATCGCTCCTCGTAATGCCCCGGCATCGCCAAATGGAATTTTTTTAAATCCGGGCGTACGAGGCCCGAATAAGTCAATGTACTGCGGTTCGCTTGAGAAACTGACAATTGTTACCGTCCGGCCATGAAAATTATTTTCACATGTAATAATTTTTGCTCTATTCTTGGACACGCCCTTTTTGGTATAAGCCCATTTACGAGCCAGCTTAATCGCAGTCTCTACCGCTTCGGCCCCTCCATTTGAAGGCAGGACCATTTCCATTCCGCAAAACTCCGCCAGTTCTTTGGCAAAAAAGATTAATTCTTCCGAAAGAAATTTTCTTGGGCAAACCGCCACTTTATCAGCCTGATATAGAAGAGCTCTTGTAATTTTGGGGTGGACGTGGCCAAAGTTCAATGCCGAATAACCGCTGAGCATATCAATATACTCTTTTCCTTCGACATCCCAAACTTTGCAACCACTCGCCCAGTCAACAATAACCGGATAGGAGTTATAATTAGGCGCCAGATAAAATTTAGAGAGCCACACAAGGTCTGTTTTTGAGTAATTCTCTTCCATAAATCCTCTGTTTTAAAAGGTCAATCTTCTGACGAAGTTATATCACATCTTTCAAAAAATAACAGCCATATGGCTGATTTTGAGATTTTCGTGTATTATATTTCTATGAACAAAAAGGTTTTGTTAACCGGCGATAGGCCAACGGGACCTCTGCATATAGGCCATCTTTTTGGTTCTCTTTTATCACGGAAGGAGCTCGAGAGTGAATATGAATCATACGTTATGGTTGCTGATATTCAGGCCTTAACTGATAATTTTGAACACCCCGATAAGATTAGAGAAAACGTTTATGAGATAACAGCTGATAATCTGGCCATTGGCCTTAATCCGGAAAAGACAACCTTCTTTATACAAAGTCAGATCCCCCACATAGCCGAACTTACTGTTTTTTATTCAAATTTAGTTACGATTAATACGTTAAAAAGAAATCCCACCGTTAAGGCAGAGGTGGCTCAAAAAACAGAATTATTCGGCAAGGAAGGTGAGAGTTTAACTTATGGATTTCTTGGCTATCCCGTAAGTCAGGCCGCCGATATAACAATTGTCAGGGCAAGTATTGTTCCGGTCGGAGAAGAACAGCTACCCATGATAGAACAGACGAGGGAAATAGTAGAAAAGTTTCACCGCGTATATAAATGTGCCATATTCCCCATTCCGCAGGGCAAACTTTCAAAGGGTTCAAGGATTATGGGCTTAGACGGTAATGCCAAGATGTCTAAAAGCCTGAATAACGCCATATACCTTAAAGACTCGCCGGAAGAAACGATAGTAAAAATAAAAACGGCAAAAACAGATTCTGAGAGTACGGTCGGTTTTGATCCTAAAAAAAGGCCAGAAATTTCTAACTTAGTTTTAATATTTTCTCTAATATACAATATTGATCCCAAAGAAGCAGTTAAAGAATTGGGTAAAATAAATTACAGCGCCTTCAAGCTAAAACTGGCGGAAGATCTTAATAATTACCTGGCACCCATACGAGAAAAACGTAAAGATTTAAAACCAGAATATATAAGGGAAGTGCTCGAATCAGGTCGCAAAAAAGTTCTCATAAAGGCCGAGGAAACAATGTCTCTGGTACGCAAGGCAATGAAAATAGATTATTAAAACAACCCCGACGTTACGTCGGGGTTGTTTTAATAAGTTCAGTTATCTCCTTAACTTTTTCTTCCATCAGTTCTTTTTTATCTGCTTCAACAACTAATCTTATCAGAGGCTCAGTATTTGACCCCCTGAGATTGAACCACCAATCCCTATATTCTACCGTCAGTCCGGCTAACTCATCAATTTTGCCATCATGATATTTTCTTTTTAAATCTTCGAAAATTTTTAATTTTGAATTATCGTTTTGATTTTTGATATTTGAATTTTGAATTTCAATATTGATCTCCCCCGAGTGGAAGTATTTTTGAAAAGGCTTAATTAAGTCTGATATCGGCTTGCCCTTTTCGGAAATAATTTTTAAAACTTTCAGCATTGCCAAAACTGACGACTCGACATAGCTCATTTCTTTAAAAAAGAAATGGCCTGACAACTCTGCACCTATATCAGCCCTGCTATCGCTCATGACTTGTTTAATGAAAGAGTGTCCGGGCCTTGACCTAAAACCTTTCAAACCCAATAATTGCCTGACCGACTTTGATATTCTCAGATCATAAACAGCCTTGGGCTTGCCAAATAAACCGCCCGAGTTGCTGAACAACAAGGCTAATATGTAATCAGCCCTTATAATCTCCCCCGTACTATCAACGAACATCACCCTATCACCGTCACCGTCAAAGGCAATGCCTAGATCAGCTTTTAGTTCGACAACTTTTTGTTTGAGACCGATAAGGGCTTCCGCTTTTGATATATCGGGAGAATGATTAGGGAAACTGCAATCAATAGAAAAGTACAGAGGCGTATAATTTATTTTTAATTTAGATAATAACGGCTTGAGCACTAACGGCGTCATACCATTTCCAGCATCAATAACTAATTTTAAATTCCTGGATTTTTCGGCATTAATGTCCGACTTGTTTATTAAAAAATCAACATAGTCAGCGGTAAGATTTCGTTCTTCAACACTGCCCGCTTCTTTTGCCTGTCCTGAGCTTGCCGAAAGGGCCGGCTCCAGATACCCATGTGATAATTTTTCAATTTCCTTAAGTCCTGTCTCAGAACTTATCGGCCTGCTTTGGGATCTGACTATTTTCAGACCGCCATATTGAGGCGGATTATGAGAAGCAGTCGCCATTATTCCACCATCGGCATTAAGCTTGTTTACGGAAAAGTAAAACAATGGGGTCGTGCACTGGCCGATATAATATACTTTCACACCCATTTTTGTAATAGCATCAATAACCGCTCCTCTTAAAGCCGGACTGCCCAGACGGGCGTCTTCCCCGATAACCATCGTTTTCCCGTTTATAAATCTGGCAACCGCTGCGCCAATCTTAAAAGCAACTTCCTTATTTATCTCTTCCGGATAAACCCCTCTTATATCATAGGCTTTGAATATATTGCTCATACAAGAATTATATCATAAACTGATCCAATCATGTCTCTATCCATCGACATAGTCCGAGCTATATTCCAACTAATTCAACTCAAAAACTAATCCCCCCTCATTTACGATAAAACTCCTCCCAAGCCTAACTGGAGAACAATACCTAGAGTACACTTTTGATTTATTTACGCTCAAGAATATGATTCTTGGAAATTTTCCAGACACCTTTTTCGCGAAATGCAGGAATAGCTTGTCGTTTAGCAGAATTAAGAAGAGAACTCGCCGTTCTTTTATTTAAAATAGAATACTCGGAAAGAGGTATAATATCTTCGCCCTTAAGATATGTTATTCTCTTGTGGAAAGATTCAAGCAGAGCCGAGGTAATAATTTTTTCCATAATCTTAGCATTCTTATTATCTTTGTATTCCCAAAAGGCCCTGTAGTAAGTCTTTTTCTCTTTATCGAGAATGATTACTTGAGGAAATCCGAGATGCAATAATTGATAATTAATAATGACTCTGCCTATCCTGCCATTTCCATCTACAAAAGGATGGACGTGCTCAAACTCCAAATGAAACTTAGCTATCTTATCAATAGAATATGCCTCACTGTCGTTTATATAATCTAAAAGAATTAATTCCATTAAATGTTCTATCCGCTCAGGGGCTGGAGCAATATGCGTTCCAACTCTTACATATTCTCCCTTGATCCGAAATCGACCAGCAATATTATCATTGATTGTGCCGATTAATAACTTATGGAGAAGTAGGATTATCTCTCTATCTAGATCATGACTATTCGCTTTGTTCCTAATATATGCAATGACTCGCGCTAAATTCTTAGCCTCAAAAACTTCTCGAACCGATACTTCGCGTGACACATCCATATCAAGAAGTATCTTTTCTGTTTCCTTCAGGGTTAGGGTTGAATTTTCTATAGCATTCGAGTTATAAACTGCTTCCGGCACCTCGGCCTCATCTATCATATTTAAAAGGGATTCTCTGCCACCACAAAGCTGATCATGCTCTGCTTTTAGGCCTTTTATCCTGTCTTTTATTTGTTTGTTAGTAGCCATATTGTATATACATTATACCAAATTCACACTTTTTAGTCAAAAACCCGTGAATTTGGACTACTTTTGGCCCAAATTCACGGGTTTTTTATAATTATTGCTTAAAATGAATCAACAGCTACTATATTGAGAAAAGCCGAGCGGATCTTTATCACCGATAGATACTATAACCTAACGAAATCTGACATAGCCACGAATCTTAACTAGTCCTCTAATTACATGACCGGAGGGAACATAAGTTATAACAATTATGCCATCAGTGCCATCGCCAAGACCACTGGCAGCATTGGCCTCACCGCCTCCACCTCCAGCACCATAAAGTCCGCCATTACCACCGATGGCACCATTGGTTCCACCTTCACCACCGCCGCCAGAACCGGCAGTACTGCCATTAGTTCCCCATTCTTTGCCATCACCGCCATTATTGCCATTAGTAGCACCGCCAGTCCCACCGGCACCGCCAAAACCAGCATCACCTGAACCACCAGCACCGCCACTGGCTCCATCTATACCAGTATTCCCAGGTCCATTTGGACCAGCGGCACCTCCTCCGCCGGCGCCAGCATCAGCCGCACCAGAATCTCCGACTCCGCCAGTCCCTCCATTAAAGGTTACGACACCTACACTGTTAGCGGCTTCACCACCAGCGCCGGCAGTTGTATTATTACCTGCGCTCAGCATACCGTTTTCAGCCGCCACACAAACCGTATTACCCAGGGTAATGCAATTTGCAAGACTTGAGGCATTAAACCAAGTATCACCGCCATTACTTCCGCCGACATTAGGTGATGTCGCTCCCGGACCACCGTCTCCAATGTCAAAGTTAGTGGGGGCAACCATAACTGTGCCGGGAACAAGTTGAATATTTATGCCCTTGGCATAAGCTCCTCCGCCGGCGCCACCCGTTCCTTCACCGTTTCCGTCACCGGCTCCCCCACCTCCAGCGATTACTTCAATCATATTAGCTTGATTGTTCCAGTCATTAGGAACCGTCCATGATGTATCTGCGTTTGTAAGAAATATAACCTTCCTAAACCCCGCCTCTGCTTCGGGAAGCTCAAACATCGTCTTTACGCTTGAAGACGGGTAGACAAAACAAAAAACTAATAAAACAATAAATATATTTCTAAGTTTAAACATAAGAGCTCACACTTGTGAGCCCTTGAAACCAAATATTATATCTATTTGGGCTTCAAGAGCCTCTGCGAATTTTATTTTTCAATAACTAACTAATCTTGGGGTTAGGTATCAATTCTTCTTCTGGTAGGTCTGATCGTTTTTCAATTATCTCTGCATTCTCACCCCTAAAAAGATATACGCCCGAACATCCTCTGCATTTTACTTCCAGCACATCATCCTTGTGCCTTAAACTCCCTTTGGCCAAAAGCTTATTACACTCTGGACAACGGTATTCTTTTAAATGTTGCGGGGTAATCATCAATATCAAACCAGCCCAAAAATTACCCTTAAACAAGCTGTCAAAGTTTTCAATCCATGTTCTTCTTGAAATTGTGCGAGTACCCGGCGGGAAAAATAACTGAATGAATACAGCGATAAGCAAAACTAGGCCCCCAAGAACAATATTATCAACCTTAAAAATTTCTCCGCTTAATCTCTGAGTGCCATCTACCCAAAGATTAATTGTTTTTTGTGAGATATTTAGCATCTTTATATTATAGCAAACTCTTATCGATCATCCAGTGGATAAATAAGTTACCACCATTTTAGGCATTGCAACGCGTCTTGTGCTAACTATCAATATCTCTTCTTGAGAAAACCGATAAAAATGCTAGACTATTGCCATGTCATTAAGCCTAGGAATCGTCGGATTGCCGAACGTGGGGAAAAGCACCCTGTTTAAGGCTCTGACTAATAAACAAGTTGATATACAAAATTACCCCTTTACCACCATCGATCCGAATGTCGGTGTTGTTGCCGTCCCCGACCAAAGAGTTGATGCTTTAGCGCTAATATCTGATTCTAAGAAAAAAGTATATGCCACGGTTGATTTTACCGATATTGCCGGACTGGTAAAAGGCGCTGCCCAAGGAGAAGGACTAGGAAACAAGTTCTTAGCCAATATACGGGAGGCTGACGCCATTGCACAAGTAGTTCGCGCCTTTGAGGATAAAAATATAACTCACGTTCACGACAGAATAGATCCGGCTGAGGATATAGAAATAATAAACACCGAGTTAGTTCTGGCTGATTTGGAAACGATAACCAAACGTCTTGATAAGACAACAAAAGATGCCCGATCGGGAGATAAAAAATCGATTTCGGATCTAAAAACTCTTAAAGAATTTAAAAATAATCTAGAAACAGGTGTTATGATATATCATAACATTGAGGATTCGGAAACGTCAGCTTTAGCCAAAGAGTTAAGCCTTCTTACCGCTAAAAAGTTTGTTTATATAATAAATGTTTCAGAACAACAGCTAATGGACGGATGGGAGCCCGACGAGAAGCTTAAAAAGGTTATCGGCAATTCCCCCCATGTCGTAATGAATAATAAACTTGAGTTGACTCTTTCAGAAACTTCGACGATCGAGAAGAAGGAGTATTTAAAAGAGTTTAATTTGCCGGAAAGCGGCCTAGATAATCTCATCAAAACCAGCTATAAGGCGCTGGATCTTTTGACATTTCTCACGACTGGAGAAGATGAGACACGGGCCTGGACAGCTCATATCGGCGACCTGATACCCAAAGCCTCCCGCGCTATTCACACTGATTTTGAAAAATTATTTATTCGGGCTGAAGTAATAAACTGGAAATCCCTCCTTGGAGCAGAATCATATGCCAACGCCCGCTCAAAAGGACTCGTTAAAACAGTCGGCAAAGATTACATCATCCAGGAAGGAGATGTCGTGGAGATTCTCATTGGAAAGTAATCTCTAAATAAAAAATCCCGCCATAGCGGAATTTTTTATTTAGAGAGTTGACGTTTAGAGACTTGAAGACGTGTGTATGGTATAAGAGCCATGAACCTAGCGTTCTTAACAGCATTGGCAATCCTGCGCTGATGCTTATTACAAATCCTATTTCGTCTGGCTGAGGTAATCTTAAACTGAGAAGTGATAAATTTCCTTAAAAAATCTTTACTCTTGTAATCTATCCTTATATTGTCGTTACAAATGTTGCAATCCATATATAACTTGCTGGCCGCTCTCGCTTTAAGATTTAGCGAGTACGCTCTTAGCTAATATTTTCGTTAAAAGCTCCGCTCCTCCTTCACCATAGCCTGACTATGGTTCAGTCGGATGCTCACTTTTGCCTCAATCTTAGCTAAGCCAGCTGCGTTCTAAAAATAATATTTAAAACGGTAAATCCTTCTCACTGACCTTAACCTCATCTTCTTCTACTCCGGAACTTACCGGTTCATCTTCTCCTATTATTGGGATATCTGAATCTTTTACCGGAGAAGAGCTAGCAGATGGCCTGCGAACATCACTGACAGCCGGACGAGGAGCATCGCTCCCTCCGAAAGAGCCTACCGTTCTGGGACCAAGCTGGAGGCTCTCAGCTATAATCTCGGTGGTATATCTCTTGTTATTTTCCTTATCAACCCACGACCTAGTCTGAATTCTCCCCTCAATTAATACCAGACCGCCCTTTTTCAAATATTGACTGGCTATTTCGCCAAGTCTTCCCCAGGCAATAACAGTATGAAACTCAGCTGCTTCCTGCTTCTGGCCGGCCTTATCGGTCCAAACCCGATTGGTAGCCATCTTTAAAGTAGTGACATTCTGTCCGCTTGTGGTGGATCTTGCTTCTGGCTCTTGGGTTAATCTGCCAATAATAAAAACTTTATTTAGATTCAATAATATAAGATGCTAATATACTAATGGGCACTAATGATACAAATGGATACTAATACTTTTTATTCGTATTATTAGTATCATTCGCATGCATTCGTATATTGGTATCACATTTATAGTTTGTCTATTATTTCCTCCAGTTTTTCTTCTAAAACTTTTTCATCAACTTTCGGCCCCTCTTTCTGCGCTGCTTGCTTTTCGGCCTGCTTCATTCTCGCTTTTCGCTTCTCCGCCATAGCAAATCTGCGAATAGCATCTTCCTTCTTGGTTGAAGATTCTTCTTCTTGCTTCAAAATCAAAAATCTTAAAATATTGCCGTTTACCCTTAACTCATCTCTAATTTCGCTTATCGATTCCGGAGATTCAAGATTAAAGTTAAAGTATCCAAAAAAAGCATTTGATTGATGCTTTACCGGATAAGCCAGCCTTACTCTCTCGGGCTCTCTCGAGAAGGAAATTGCTCCGCCGTGAGAAGTAATTGATTTTTCCAGATCCTGCCTAGTCTTATGGACATCGGCATCCTCCAGATTCGGTGTAATATGAAAGGCTAATTCGTAATTTTGTCTTAATGTATCCATTGTTTAACTCTGTAATATATTATCAAAGACGTAAACAAAAAGCAAGTTATAAAAGCGGCTATTTGCCGCTATGATTTATGCAGTTCTACGTCTTGAATATCGCCTTCGGAGAAGGATTGGTTGCCCTGCTCCACCATTACTTCACAATTTATTACTATAACTTCTCTGACTACTCTTCCGTCTTTCAAGTGCACATCGACAACTTGATATCCCATTCCTGATTCAGGCAAGACCTTCATTTTAGCAACCCACCTATTACTAAGACGCATCTATCCCTTCATTTGATAATAAAGAACTATACATCATTAATATTAAAATGTTCCGACCATGTCAATATGCTAAAAAAACGCCTACTATAGCATCGTCAATTTAGACTAGCCAGCAGGCGTGGATTGTAACGAGCTCCGCGAACCCGATAACGCATACGAATGTACGTTACCGGGGAACCGAGCAGTAAATCCTTCAACAAGTTCAGGACTCAAACTACTCAAGGCTCAAGCGGAGCAGACCGATAGGGGTGGGGGCTTCCCTATATTTTCTTTTGAAAAAATGGCATCCCGAGGGATACCCATGATTGCCCCCAAACTTTTAAAAAATAACTCGCGAGGCAGGTAGTAACCAGGTCCGCCCACCCATTTCAAGAAAAGCGTTCCCCCAGTATACCAGCCTCGCGACCAGAAACAACTTCCTCAAATTATCTCTGATCGGGAGGCGAAGTAGACAACTTCGCCTGAGCTTGCACCTACCGATCGGCCTGGTCCTCGCGGGCTTTCGTCCACGCTTCGGACAAAGTCCGGCCGGTATAAACCTTACAGTTGACCACGATGGTAACCATCGAGGCCTCCTTTGGTTCGGGGGTCCGCTTCTTAAGGAGAGCAGACCTTATCCTTGTCGCCGTTGTGGCGACGAATGACGAATATTAAAGAACAAAGGGATGGAATCCGCTATGGCCACCCCTCCCGAAATCACCGTAGCGTCGGTGTCCGGTTTCTTAAGCAACCGGAAAGATGTTGCAAGGCTGATTAGCGTCTGGCCTGACACGCGGTGAGACCAGACCCACCCACCTTTCGGATTGAAGAGATTTTCCGCGTCAGCCTCGCAGAACTACTCATAACAACTTACAAGCAATTCTTCAAGGCCAATTATTTAAAGTAAGAATGGTGGGACCTCCGGGCAGCCCCACCATAATAACTAAATAGACTGTTGAAGAACACCCTCGATGGGCCGAAGGAGCTGATAGCCCGCTCCTCAACATCTCCTTAATTGTAGCACAAAATATGCCTATTCGTCAATAGGCCATTTACTCAGCTCAATCACACCCAGCTCAGAGACTATACCCAGACTCGGACCACATTCGGTTTCTTCCAGCGAGAAACCGAATCTTAAGTACTCAATAAAGTCGCAGAACCAAGCCGACTTTATCTGCGTGTTTCCTCCCTAGGGTATAGTCTCTGAGCTTCTAAATGGCGAAACGAACCTCTTCTCCAATTTATTCTCCTTCCGCAGTCTAGGAGATATCCGAGAACTAAAAAGGATTTACTCAATAATCATAGGTCGAGCGCCCAGCCCTTCTTTTTCGAAGAAAAAGAAGGGCTGGGAGGCAAGTCCCGATTGCTTTGCAATCGAGGATCCTCGATTCATTTTATCTATAAAAGGAATCGGGACGAGGGTTACCTGTGATTATTGATATGTAAATCCTTTTTAGTTAGAGGATATTGACGCAGACGAGGACTGGAGAGAAATTGGAGAAGAGGTGAACCACTATGCTTCGAGTACCGCCGCTTCTTTAATTTTTGAGACGATTTCTTTCTCCATCCCGCACCAACTTTTTCCGCTGACCGCCATTGAGAAAGGGGGCGGACTTGGTACGGGATTCCGCTCATAAGTTCCGCATGCCACAAATCTGCTACGCTTCCAAAACTGCTGCTTCCTTAATTTTGCTTACAATCTCCCGCTCCACTTTAGGATTCTCCTTAAGGAATTGGCGGGAGCCCTCTATCCCCTGTCCGAGTTTCTGATCGCCATAGTTAAACCAGCTTCCGGCCTTAGTAACAACATTATAGCGGACTCCGGCATTCACCACATCGGCATAACGCGAGATGCCTTCATTATATAAAATATCGAATTCGCAAGTCCTGAACGGAGGAGCAACTTTATTTTTAACAATTTTTACTTTTACCCTATTGCCGACAATCTTTTCTCCGGCCTGAATCTGGGCCGCCTTTCTGACCTCAACACGGACTGAAGAGTAGAACTTCAAAGCCATACCTCCGGTTGTTGTCTCTGGATTGCCAAACATTACTCCGATTTTCATACGCAACTGGTTTATGAATATAACCGTGGTTTTGGATTTAGCGACAATAGCGGTTAGCTTACGTAAAGCATGAGACATCAGCCTTGCCTGAAGACCCATATGCTGTTGGTCCATCTCGCCCTCTATCTCGGCTCTTGGCGTAAGGGCGGCCACAGAATCTATGACAATTACATCTACACCGCCTGATTTAACTAAAGATTCAACGATATCAAGAGCCTGCTCTCCGGTATCAGGCTGAGAGATTAAAAGCTGATCTATCTTTACGCCGATCTTCTTAGCATATTCCGGATCCAAAGCATGCTCTGCATCGACAAATGCGGCAACTCCGCCTGTTTTCTGAGCCTCTGAAACTATGTGAAGACAAAGAGTAGTCTTCCCTGAACTTTCAGGACCATATACCTCAATAATCCTTCCCCGCGGTACACCACCGACACCCAAAGCCAAATCAAGAGAAATCGAACCAGTCGGTATGACATCAACGTCAACCTTACCCACTTCGCCTAATTTCATTATTGATCCGTCGCCATACTTCTCCTGTATCTCCTTTACCATCAAATCGACGTTCTTATTTTTTGTTGCTTGTTCTTCAGATTTTTTACCCATTTTATAATTTAACGCTTCCCTCGTCCCGTTAGAAGTAAGTCGCCATTGGCGACTGTGAGTTCTAATGGGATCAAAGCGTATTTTAGTTTTAATAATCTATTCTATAAGATAGGGATTTAAAATCAAGCCCCGTCACTTAACTAGTTAAGTGACGGGGCAAGGGATAAAAAACCCGCCTACTTAGACGGTTTCTTATTTGCCCTAATAGCTGCAAAGATACACTTTCGATACTCGTCACAACCTTGTCTAAACTCCTCTTCGGTCATTCCCTCCGAATCAGGAAACTCTCCGGTATGACCAAGTGTTCTTTTGAGAAGATCGGGAATCCAGATATGACAAAGATTATGGCTTGTCTTACTAGCTACAATTTCTAACTCAACTTGCCAGCGCTTTATAGTATCCTGTGCATCACTTAATTCAGCTAGCGTTTTCATTAGCTTATTATTCAGCTCTTTGTTTCTTCTCTTGGTTTGACTAAGCCGTCTGCTAACTTGGTCAAGTTCTCTACTTACCTCACCTAAACTATCCGCCTTACATCTGGACCAGCTATTCATACTCATCCTCTAAATAAAAAGTGCTACCCGAGAGTATAGCATATCAAAATATCAAACTCAATAATCCTTTAAGCGAGAATAAATATCTTAACGGAACATCCACAGACATTTTGGCTAGGTTCTTCAAAATGTCGTCTCGTAGTTAGCGGTGCTTTAGCCCGCTAAATCTCTGTAGGACGAAGAAAAATCGGCCGCTGGAGCCGATTTTTCTGTTTCCGTGAAGATATTTATTCTAGCTTAGACCTCTTCACTCTCCGCCTCATCGGAATCGGCGTTCACCCCCGTAGCCACAGCTAAGTTAATCGGCTCTTGAGCAATTGTGCCATCGGGACGGATATAGAGTTCGCGAGGCTTAGCACCATCACCAGGACCGATTACACCTTTTTCTTCGAGAATATCCAGCAATCGTGCCGCCCGGGCATAACCGACCTTCAATCGGCGTTGTAATAGGGAAGCTGAGGCTTTTCCGGCCGCAACAATAACCTCCTTAGCATCATTATATAATTCGTCATCAGCATCATCTTCACTGACGAAACCATGCCCGCCAATAGCTGCCACAGCGTTAAAGTCAACATGGAGATCTCCTTCTTCTACTCCTAAATCAAGCTCCTCGGCCTGTGTTTTTAAAAATTTAACGACATCTTTAACTTCTTTTTCAGTCACATTAGCACCTTGTAAACGCCGAGGTTTTGCAACATCACCGGCCATAAAAAGCATATCGCCTCTTCCCAGAAGTTTTTCAGCTCCGGACATGTCAAGAATCGTTCTTGAGTCAACTTGGCTCGCCACCTGAAAAGCAATTCTGGACGTAATATTGGCCTTGATTAAGCCTGTTATAACCTCAACGGATGGTCTCTGAGTGGACAAAACGAGGTGTATGCCGACTGCTCTGGACATTTGAGCCAGTCTGACAATCGCCGCTTCAACATCCCGCCCATAAGAAGCCATTAAATCAGCTAGTTCATCAATAACTATAACTATAGTGGGCATGACCTGCTGTTCTTCCTCGTCATCCTTCTCTCGCCCCGAGCTTGCCGAACGGGTTTTCTCTGAAACTTTAGCATTATATGAAAATATATCCTTTGAAGCACTCCTTGAAAGAGTATCATAGCGCCTGTCCATTTCTCCAACTGCCCACTTTAAAGCTCCTAAAACTTTTTTGTTGTCAGTGATAACCGGGGTTATTAAGTGAGGAATGTCGTTATACAAAGTCAGCTCAACTCTTTTTGGATCAACAAGAATGAACTTCAGAACATCAGGTGAATGTTTATACAACATTGATAGAAGCAGTGTGTTAATGGATACTGACTTTCCGGTACCGGTCGCTCCAGCGACAAGAATATGGGGCATTTTTTCAAGACCAGCAAAAATCGGATTGCCAGATACATCACGACCGATAGACAGGGGCAAAAAATATTTTGATTTTCTATATTCCTCATCCTCAAACATATCCCTCAAGCCGACTATAGAAGCTTTTTTGTTTGGCACCTCAATACCGACTAAAGATTTGCCGGGAATTGGCGCCTCAATTCGAATAGGATGAGCAGCAAGAGCAAGAGATAGATCGGGACCTAGAGTAGTTATTTTTGAAAGTTTGACTCCGACCGCCGGACGCATAGTAAACTGGGTTACGGTCGGACCGACGGCAACCTCGCCCATTTCCACATCTATTCCGAAGTTGCCGAGAGTTCTTTTAATAATATTGGCGCTAGCGTTTATATCTCCGGTTATAGCCTCGTCCTGATCCCGATGAAGAAGCTCAAGGGGTGGGAGCGTCCATTTGCCGTGTTTTAAGTGTTTGATAACAAATTCCCTATCAGTGAGTTCAGCCTTAACTGGCTTAGCTAATATTTGAGGTTTAGGTTGAGCTGAAGCACGCGCCGCTTCCTTCACTGTATCAACCACTTCCCCACCTCTTTTAACCACCACGTTGTCAACTAACTTTTCCTCTTCATCTTTATTTATCAAACGATAAATCGGGACATTAAGAGCAATTAGAAGCGCTACCAGAAGAGCGGCAACAAGAATTATCCAGGCACCCGTAAATCCAACGAGATTCATCAATGGATATCCGAATATAACGCCCAAATAACCACCTTGCTGAACACGATAAGAAAAATCAACTTCGCCGAATATAAAAAATATTGCCAGAATAGCCAAAGTAAAAAGCGTTGTCCCGACAATAGCACTCCAGTAAATCCTTCTGGATATAGATTTAATAAATGAAGCGCCGAGTAGAGTAAAGGCAAAGGGAACCATAAAAAATCCCCAGCCGAACAGAGCTCGGGCTACAGAATTAAATAGGTCACCCGCACTTCCGGCATTGCCCAAAAAGCTCAATACGCTCAACACTGCAATAATTATGGATACCACCCCCATTATGCTATTTTTGGTCTCCTGGGAGATATCAAAAGTAGGAGTTTTATCTCTCGAAAGTTTCCTTTTTGCCTTGATTTTGTCCTTCTTTTTGAGCTTCTTGATGGCCATATATTCAGGTATTATAGCGTGTTTTAAATCAAAATAAAAGGGTCACTCGCCTCTTTCTAATTTTCTCGACCTACTTTCTTTCTCTCGCCTCGCCGAAGCCTTCGGCGGAGCGCGGGTCGGACAAATAGTTAAATTAACCTCAACTTAGTTAACAAATTTGAGCCTCGTCGTAAAACCTCCCCTCAAATTTATGGAGTAACGTAAATTATCGGTTAATTTAACTATTGTGTTACCCTCAAAAAAAAGATGGTCTGCAAAAATTACAGAGAGGCTCGCTTGTATATAGCTGGGAAATAATCGAATATTTTCTTGACTGCGGAGGATAGAAATTGGCATACACCAGCTCGTTTGAGTTAGAATAAAATAGAGGCGGGAACCGCCTCTTAAACTAAGCTCTTAATTTAGCTGATTGCCTGACTTCCTTGTTGGCATCGCGCTGTTTCTTTTTAGCTTTCTTGATAAACTGTTCCAGCTTTTCATTAAAAAATATTTTTTGCTGTTCTCTGGAATTAAGCTGGTTAATTACTGCTTCTCTAGCTACGTGATCCGTTATCCCTGCCGAGTCAGTTTCGTACAGATGCCCCAGCTGGTATGATTCCGGGACATAATTCCAGTCTGAAAATATTTTACTACAAAAAAGGCAAGTTACATAAACTCCCTCAATACTGCCAACAGCAATATATTCCGTAGCTCTGTTGCACAATTTACAGAAACCATAAGGGCGAATCACGTATTGAAACGGCTTGCTATTGGGATCTTTAAAGGCTTTGGCTACTTTTTCAAAGTCCTCTACGGTCTCGAGTCGGATCATTGTATTCCCCCTTCCTTCTCCGCACCGCACTCGACTCTGATTTACAGAGTCAAAGGCAATATAACAAACTAATCAATTATTACAACACACTGAAAAGGTGCATTTTACCTCAATTTTAACGGCTCACAGGGTGAGCCATTAAAATATCCCACCTAACATCCTCCCCGGACTCCGCTTCGCTGCGTCCGGGGTTTCCTTGGTACT
>Ga0209541_10006611_pt1 | contig 19697 bp, 25 predicted proteins | sample RifCSPlowO2_01_FD_184027 | JGI IMG/M metagenome (GOLD analysis project Ga0209541, IMG submission 184027) | Groundwater microbial communities from Rifle, Colorado - Rifle CSP2_plank lowO2_0.1 (SPAdes) (version 2) | ecosystem: Environmental > Aquatic > Deep subsurface > Groundwater | place... | reverse complement strand
AGGACGTTTAGGTTATAATGAAGATCAGGTGAAAAATATTTTGAATTATATTAACACTAATGATATGATTGAGGGTGCTCCTGGATTGAAGACAGAACATTTAGCAATATTTGATTGTGCATTCAAACCAGCTAAAGGTAAGCGTTCAATTCATTACAAGGGTCATGTGTTAATGATGGCCGTTTGTCAACCATATATTTCAGGAGCTATTTCTAAGACAATTAATATGCCTGAATCGGCCACTGTTGAAGAGATAATGGATGCTTATATTTTTGCATGGGAGAGAGGATTGAAAGCTGTTGCAATTTATCGTGAAAATTCTAAACGTAGCCAGCCATTGAATACTAAGAAGACTGAGGGCGAAGTCGTTAAGAAAACGGAAGTTGTTGCAATTAAGCAGGGTCGTGAGCCGTTACCTCAAACTCGAAAGTCTATTACTCATAAGTTTGAGCTTGTGGATCATAAGGGTTTTTTAACAGTGGGATTATATGATGACGGTCGTCCTGGAGAGATTTTTGTTACAATGTCTAAACAAGGCTCTACTGTTCGCGGTTTAATTGACTCTTGGTCTCTTTCTATGTCTATTAATTTGCAGTATGGTGCGAGCGTAAAAGATTTATTTGGTCGGTTTAGACATCAGAAGTTTGAGCCTGCTGGGTTTGTTCGAAATAGTGATGAGAGAGGCAAGCTTGATGAGAGCCAAGTTCCTATAAGGACTGCTTCTTCTATTGTAGATTATGTTGCTCAGTTTATGTTAAATAATTTTGGTTCTGGTTCTACTGTCGAGGTTGTGATTCCTCAGATGGAGTCTGCTTCTATTAAGGAAGAACAGAAAGATTTGACTGTTTTCACGTCAGATGAAGGTTTGGTTTGTGGTCTTTGCGGGGGACCTGCAAAGAGAATCGGTAATTGTGCGATTAAGTGTTCTTCGTGCAATACGACTCAACGTTCGGGTTGCGGGGAATAAGTAGTTTTTAGTTATTAATTTATGAGAAGATTTATTAAATAATAAGACTTTATATTAATATGAAAATTAAAAGGGAGTTGTTAGTTTTAATTTTTGTAGGGATTCTTTTGCTTGGTGGGTATACTGTAAAAGAAATAATCTGGAGTGAGGAACCAGTACCTGCTGAAACAATTGAAAATATAACTGCTGGACAAAATGTTTCAAGAATAGATGTTGTTAAAGCAAATGAATCAGAGTCAGTGAACATCTTTTGGTGGAAACCAAAACCAAATACTTCCTGGCAATGGCAATTGAATGGAATAGTAAATCAAAACTATGATGTTGATATGTATGATGTTGATTTATTCGATAATTCAAAAGAAGTAATAAATGCATTGAAAAACAAAGGTATCAAGGTTATTTGTTATTTTAGTGCTGGGAGTTATGAAAACTGGAGAATTGACGAAGGTGATTTTCCAAATGAGGTTAAGGGAAAAGTTCTTGAAGGATGGGAAGATGAGAAATGGCTTGATATCTCTAAAATTGAATTACTTGCACCTATTATGAAAAACCGATTAGATTTAGCAGTAGAAAAGGGATGTGATGGTGTTGAGCCAGATAATGTGGATGGTTATCTAAATGATAATGGGTTTGATTTATCATATCAAAATCAATTAGATTATAACAAATGGCTTGCGGAAGAAGCTCATAAAAGGGGATTGACAGTTGGTCTGAAAAATGATGTAGATCAAATTCCTGAATTGGTTAATTATTTTGATTTTGCTTTAAATGAACAATGTTTTGAATATGATGAATGTGAAACTCTTTTACCATTCATTGAACAAGATAAGGCCGTTTTTGGAGTAGAATATGAATTACAACCAACAGAATTCTGCAACAAGGCAATCGAGTTAAACTTTGATTGGTTGAAGATGGAATATGATTTAGACGGAGATAGAATTTCTTGCAGATAGATTACAAACCTAGAATATCCATAACATTATATTTTTGAATCATCGGACCACCTTTCTGAGATTCAAAACCAGATATTTCATCAAGGCAATTAATTTCTCTAATTTGGTGTCCTGCTCTTTCACTAAGTCTTTTAACTAATTCATAAGCACTTTCTCTAACAGGAACAACTACTTTGTCTTTTGTCCATGACCAAGAGCCTACAAACCGTGAATAGAATCCAAATAATTTTTCTTCATCTCCCTTCGCATTAACATATAATCCCTCCCTACTTCTTCTGTAGCAAAGACCATCGCTTTTAGCATAACTAATACCTGTAGATGAACCATTAGAATCTGAATCAACTGTTAAGACCTTGAACCCTCTTCTTCTAGGATTGTCGATACTAATGTTTCCTAACATCAATACACTTAACTCTGCGAGAGTGTTTAAATTTGAATCTAAAGAGTTTGGAAATACGTTTACAACCTTAGCCATCAGTGTTTTGAATTAATTTACACTATTTAAAGATATCTTGGATAACAATTAGATCTATTCAAAGTCAACATCGCTTGAAAATAGCACAATTATGACTTTATGCCCGCGAATACCTCTCTTTGCATACTTTCATACGTGCCCAATTTTTTGAATAGTTTTAAATAAACCGATATATATCTGCTAGGATGTGGAAAGCAAAATTCAAGGTTTTTGATAAAGAAGGCTTATTTGCATCGATGGCCATGAAATATAACTCTAGCCTGCATGGTTATATGTTAAATTACTTTTCAGATAAAAGAAATTCTTATTTTACTTTGACAATTCATTTTGATGGAGATCATTCTTTGCGAGATAAATTTTTTGAAGATTTAAAGAACTCTAAAAAGATTGATAAGATAGAAGAACAAGGAAACTTTTTAGTCTGTAGGTTAAAGATTTCTAAAACTGAGGAAAGTGAGAGAAAACCGAGCTTGTTCTATAATCCTTTATTGATTCAAATAAAACCTTTTGTTATAACCCCTGATGGCTGGGAAGAATTAGAACTTGCATCTTTTGAAAGAAAATATCTAGAAAAAATATTAAAAGTTTCTGAAAAAAAGTATAATTTGGTTCTTGATTATATTAAAGAAGAAAAAGTGGAAAATCTTGGAGTTCTTAATATACTCCCAAAGTTAACTGAAAAACAAGAAAAAGCAGTATATTTAGCTATAAAAAGTGGCTATTATGAATATCCAAGAAAAACAGATGTTAAAGGATTAGCATTTAAAGAAGGATTATCCTTTTCAACTTTTCAAGAGCATCTCAGGAAAGCTGAAAATAAGTTAATTCCATTTGCAATAAAGAAATCCAGCTTATAAGCCGTTATATATCGGTATAAAATTTATCTAGTGTTTCTCTGCTTTGCTTTTATGGAAAGAAAAGAATTTTGCATTGAAACATTTCAGAGAGGAGAATATTTGGGGGCATTTGCAGATCATTTGGCTTTGCTTGGTTGGGGTTCTAGAGAAGGCAAGGGTAGAACGCACAATTATCGATTTACTTTTTCAGATTTAGAAAAAATTAGTGTTAGAATAGTTCGGGAAGACATGGGTTTTCCATTTGGATGTACCTATGATGTTACAATAGAAGGTCCTAGGCCTCAAATAAGGAAATTTGTTGAGCAGGCTAAAAAAAACCATGAATATCTTACCCATAGCATTAAGGTATGTGATGAACAGTTTAAGGAAGTTAAAAAATATGATGGGCTAATTAAAGTTGTTAAAAAAGACGAAATATTTAAAGATTTTGTTGGTAGACCAGTAATTGTATTCGAATATAATCATTCTAATAAAGTGGGGCGACTTGCAAAACCTACTGAATTTGATATAGGTTATCTAAAGGACCTCAAATTTACATCAAGGGAAGAAAGCTCTTTTTGGATAGTAAATGGAGTATGCCTAGCAACAAAAGATTCTAAACATTGGATACAACCGATTCATGAAATTTGCGATATTAAATATGGTTATGTTGGATCTTCCGGAGATATTGCGTTAGGCCATGATCAAGATAAATTCGATTTTTATGCTTTAGATTCAGATAAAACTCTTGTTGAGGTAATAGAAAGAATACAAGATGGTAGATCTGTTTCGATTTCATGAAATGAGCAGTTTACATGATTCCTAAATAACTATAAGTACGGCGGGAGCATACCCCTCTTTATCATTTCATGCGCACCATTTAATTTAAATATTGTAGGTTAATCACAATTTAATGTCAGAAAATTATGATAATAGAACTCCGTGGAGGAGAAGAAGTTTATTAGTTTTTAATGCACTTGAGGAAAGATTTTATAGGTCTGCTTTAGAAAGTGAAGCGGATTCTTTAGTTTTTGATTTGGAGGATTCGGTTGCTGATAGTCATAAGGAAGAAGCAAGAAGAAAATTAAGAGAGTTATTTCCTAAAGGGTATGGTGGGAAAAAAGAATTGATGGTAAGGGTAAACAATGTAAGAACCATCTATTTTGATGAAGATGTAGAAACGGCTTTGTCTATAGGAGCCAACACTATAATGTTGCCAAAAATAAGTTCTCCAGAGGAGGTAAGAAAATTAGATGAGAAATTAAGAGGTAATGTTGAAGTTTTGGCACTTATTGAAAGTGGGGACGCATATAGATTACGTTATGAAATTTTATCCTCTTCTTCAAGAATTACTGCAACTGCTTTAGGGGCTGAGGATTTGGCTTCCGTTTTTGAAGTTCAAAGATTGCCAATTTATGAAGATTCATTGATTAACCACATGACTAAAGAATTACTTGTTACATCTAAGTCTTTAGGGATTCAATATATTGACCCTCCATCTAGAGCATATGGAACAAATGAGAATTTAGCTGTTTTAAGAAGTGAATGCGAATACCTATGGAGAATGGGTGCTACTGGGAAAGGGGCCATTCATCCATCTCAAGTTTCTGTGATTAATGAAATATTTGGAAGAGCAAGGATGACTGTAGATGAAGCAAGAGCATTGCTTGGAGAATTTAATTCACGAGAGGGAATTACAGTAATAGGCATAGACAAAGTTATGCAGGCAGCTCCATCTCTTAGGGTAGCAAAAAAATGTTTGGACAAACACTCCATTCAAGAAAAAAAGTAACCTCAACGATTGGTAATTAAAATTAGTTGCGCATGAAAGGATATGGGTAGGACCCAGTGTGGTTCGCGACCCCAATCATCTACTTTATAAACCATTATTTTAGTAAGTTCTCATGATAATTAAGATAAAGGGCAATGAGATTGAAGCTCCGTGCATAGAGAATTCTTTTGATCGCAGAGCGTTGCAGATTAAGAATAATATTATTGATACTCTTGGTCTTTTGGGCTTAGAACGCTGGGATACTGAGATTAAATTGGAAAGAGTTGCTCGTAAGAAGGCTCCTGCCTCTGTTTCTTTTTACTTTGATGGTAGGAATTTGAAATATAGTTATGGGCTTATGCCTAAGTATGTTGAAAATCTTGCGGTTATTAATGAGGTTCTTAAGATTGAGATTGGGAAGTTAATTGCTGGCGAGATAACGTTAGATGAGTTTAAACAAGAGTTTTCTGAAGATGATGATTTAGATGAACAACTTTCCGAGGCTCGTGAGACTCTTGGCGTTGACGCTGAAGAGAAAGATTTTGAAGTGATAAGTAAGAAATATAAGAATTTAGCTAAGAAGTATCACCCTGATATGCCTGAGGGCGACCATTTAATGTTTCAGAAGATTAATGGGGCTCATAAGTTGATACAGAAAGAATTGATGTGATAACTTATTTTAAACAATATTAATTAACTTACTCTTTTTAGTGAAACTATTTCTTTGGACTGGTCGAAGGTTATTATAAATTTGTCAAAGAAACCACTTCTACCTAAAAGTACTGGTATCTCTTCATCTCCATCGTTTAAAATTACCTTAACTGGTAAATTAATGTTGTAATTTTCATGTGGCTTTCCAATTTCTAAATTAACATTTGTTTGTATTGCTGGAACTCTGCCTCCAATACCTCTGGCTTCTTCATGTTTAGCACTTAAATCAAGACCTAATAGTTCGGCAACGTCTTTTGGAATAACCGAAACATCTGCCCCAGAATCAATTAAAGCTACAAAACTATATTTTGATCCTTTTCCTTGAAGAACAATTGGAATTGATGGAGACTTTATTTCTTTATCATTTGGACGCTTGACTTTTTTATATTTAAAATTTAAAGTCATCTTAGAAAATCATGGCTTCTTCGCCTGGAACTCTTGCTAAAAGAAACTTTTTACCAAAACACTTTTCATTAGCTTCTTTAACAACATTCTTTAGATTACGGCCGTGTGCAACGATTTTATTTTCACATATTGCTATCCACTCACCAGAATACAGACTAATGTCTGTACTCATATAATAATTATAATTTTTCTCTTGAATTTGTTGTTTCATGTTTTTAGTGATATTTTATGCTTTTTAAAGTTGAGTGATGCTGTAAAAAGTTGTATAAAAAAGCAGTTTACTCATAGAGTTAATGAGTCATGGAAATATATAAATGTGTCTTTTGAATGGCGATTAATAATTAATAGATGTTTTAATATTCAGTTGACTACAATTTGTAGCCAACTCATTTCATTTATATTTTAGTTATTGTGAAAATTAAGAGGATACCTTTTGACAGTAATAATGTGATATATAATTTGGTTTAGGCTCGTGAATACATAATTACTTAAAGTTCGCATTCTATTAATTATTATGAGCGATGTGTATGGAACTGCTTTTATGAAGATTCATCATGACATTTCCGTAGATGTAAGGGAACGTTTTGCATCTGGGGGTGATGAGAAATACCTTACTCTTCCTGGGGCAGAAACTGATATTTCTTCTCTTTTGAGTGGAACTCGTGTTTATGTTGAGCCTTTGTTTTTTACAGATATAGATTTTAGGCATAAAACTAGAACTCGACGTATTGATGATATAGTTACTGGAAGCCGAGTCATTGCCACATTAACAAAACATGTTTTTTATATGACTGGTGCTTTGCAAGATAAAGGTGTGGCTCTACAAAATGGAGCAAATACTTATTATTTCTCTCCTAAAGAGCTAGAAAATTTATTAGATTCAGCAAAAAAGAAAATGTTTAGAGATTTAAGTAGTGCTGGATTGGAACCGGATATTGATAAAATGTACTTTTCATTGACTGGAAATTGTCCTTTAATTAATTGAAAGTAATTGTCTTAATTGTTATATGTCCATTCTTAATTGATTTAATCAATCAGAATAATTGTTGCAATAATAATGATAATTTCTGCAATTATTGCTAAACTTAGTTTACCTAGTATTCCATAGATTGAGGTGGGCTGAAAATAAAACAAAATAACTCCTAAAATAACATTTATGACAATTAAAGAAAGAATACGAACAGATCCGCTAAAAAAATGCTTCTTAAAATAGCTCCAATTAGTATATCCTCTATTATAGATTATGAAAAAAAATCCAATTAGAATACCTACAAGAATACTAATTGAATATGATGTCTTCAAAAATATTCCTATTATGATACCAATTATTGTAATAATAATGCAGGTTCTAAACGAAGTCATTGGCATATTTGTATTTTTAAATATATAAGCTTTTTCGAAACGATTGACTTAAAAAATAAGACATTGTAATTAGATATGTAAAGTTAAAAACTACCAAATCTCAAAAAATTAGAACTAAAAAGTGAAAAAGAAATAAATTCTGGAATTATCATTAAACTTAATTTAATTATTATTATATAAGTTGAGAATGTTGAATTAATTGATTGTGTATAAAGTAAAATTCCTCCAAGAATAATATTTATGACAATTAAAGAAGAAATCCAGACCAATCCTCTAAAAGGATAATTCTTAAAATAATATAAATTAATATGATCTTTTTCGTTATATACAGCGAAAAATATTCCAATTAGAATACCTACCAACATATAACTTAAATAAGGTGTTTTTAAAATTAATCCGATTAAAATACCTAATGTTATACAAATAAAAAAATCTTTTTTCTTCAAGAGCATATGTATATTTGTATTTTTAAATATATAAGCTTTTTCTAGTGTGGGGATAAAAAATAGACTATTTTAAGGTTTTTTGATATTCTCTTATTTATAAAATACTGGTGGGTTTGCTGTGAAATCTAGGTCTCTATATGGATCAATGAAATCCCATGAAGAATTACTATATGTTCCTCCGACATAAACATCCTGTTTAGTAAGGAATAATTCATCTGAAACTCCTCTTGGATTTCTATTTTTGATTTTTAAGTCATTAGATTGCCACATTACTATTGTCTTTCCTTTTCTGTCGGCTGCATATCCTTTGTATGTCCAACTACCTCTACTTCCGTCTGGGTCACCTGCTACTTTTGAAAAATCATGATTTAATTTTCTTAATATTTCCGAATTATCTGAATTGTTTGTAGAAATGCTATTGAATGAATTTTGTCTGAAACTGTCTTCTTCACTTAACCTAACTAGTTTATCTCCATCTTGAACATCTTCATATATTTTTTTATCTTTTTGCCCTTGAAGAAGAGGATTAGTAAATAGGTCTACGAAATCGCTTAAACTTGGTAGTCCTCCGCCCTGACCATTACCGTTACCGAAGTTAAATCCAAAATTAACTCTTCTTTCTCCTGAATTAACCCAATCAGGACTTGAATTTTTTGAGAAAATTGATGTGTTAAATAATTCTAATACTGAATACGCGTTTGTTCTTTCGATTTCAGTACCATTTTGAACAATTGAGTATAATCTTTCAATTGAATCTTTTTTTGAGTAGGTATGCGGAATTTTTGAAATTCTTAAAGCAGTAGACAACTCTAAATCCAGTTTTTCATTACCTGTGTTTATAGTTTCATATTTATTTATAGTCTCTATTGGAATTCTAGATTCTAAAATTTGTGCTGAAAGAATCATTTCATGAGGATATAATCCATTAAAATCAGGTGAGAAGTTACTAATTAGATAATTTGCTGTGTCTACTCTATTATTACAAACTTTTATCATCCCTTCTAGGTTTTCGCTAGATTTCTTACTATTTGCTCTAGTAGCAACATCTGATTGAGATTTATGAGCTAGTAATTCATCTTCCAGTCTAGAAATATCTGGTTTATTTGCTCGGTTATATTCATGTGTTGCTTCGTGAACAATTACTGGATGAAGAACTTCGAAGTCTCTTAGTTTACCGCCTTCTTCTGTGTCTATAAATATAGTTTTATTTCCTATACTTAATCCAGCTTCAGACTTCCCTGTATTGCTTGCTATAACATTGGGGCTTAAAATAATCCAGTCTAAGTTATTGTTAACTAATTCATCATAACCTTGAAAATTTTGGTTAAATAAGCTGTAAATTCTTGAATTTTTATTAAATATTACTGGGCCAGATAATCTTTTTTTGAATTCGTCTACTTTTATTTCTTCGTCTCCTATTGTATAGGCTCTTTCACTAAAGCCTAAAATAGCTTCATTTGAACCACTTTGTTTTACTTTTTCGACTGCCAGCCTTCCAGCATTTATCATATCCTCTGAGTTTTGAGTTTCATTTATGACCTTTAATAGTCCAGACAAAGAGAATTTTGAGATGTCTTGTTTTTGTTTTTGTTCGGCTTTTACAATACTATAAACTGCAGGATCATTATCGCTTGAACAACCAAAACTTAACAGCCCTGCTAGAGCAAGACTTCCTATTTTTAATTTTTTGATTATACCCATTTTGTCTTATATATCTTATAAAATTGAACTATAAATTGGGTTTATAAATGTTATTACTTTAACCACTGTTTAGTTAATAAATTAAACTTTATTTATTTAATATTGATAATTTGAGTATCTTTTGAGATGTGCGTGGGCGGCGTTTTGGGAGTGGGGGAAATCATGTTTATTTAAGATATGAAAAAGACAGGATAAGTTTAAAATTAATATGTTATTCTTAAAAATATGAAATTAATATTGCTTGGTGGAAATAATGTTCATAATAAAAAGTGGATTGAGTCAGCCAGAGATAAATTGAGTTATTTGTTTGAAGAAAGTGTTGTTTTAGTTTATGAACATTGGAAATTCGATGGCAAGATGAATAGAGAGAAAGAGATTGAAAAGTTGTCTGAAATTGTTCATGGTAATTGTGTTATTTTTGCGAAGTCTGCTGGAATTGGATTGACTCTGCAGGCAATTCTTGAAAAGAAAATAAAACCTAAAAAATGTATTTTTGTCGGGTTACCTTTAAATTGGGAAGAAGTTAATGGAAATGAATTAAGCCCTTATTTTGGGAATTATAAAATACCAACTTTATTTATTCAGAAAACTAAGGACCCTTATGCATCTTTTTCTGATGTTAAGAAGTTTTTAGATAAAAATAAAGTGAAGAATTACGAGTTGAAAGAAGTTGCTGGTGAGGATCATGATTATTTAGATATTGATGAATTGAAGATGATTATAAGAAGGTTTTTATAAATAGTTGGAGTGAGCAATTCATGAAAAAGAAAGTACTTTCTTTTATTACAGATGGTAAGAAATTTTTAGCATTGCGGAATAATCCTTCTGAGCCTGAGAAACATGGAGGAGATTTTTGGTTTACAGTTACTGGGGGCGTTGAGAATGAAGAGGGTTTTGAGGATGCGGTTAGAAGGGAGATTTTAGAGGAAACTTCTTTGAAAGTGAAAAATGTGTTTAATTTGAATTGGGGATGTATTTATAAGAATCATAACGAAGAAAATGAAGAGCATTATTATTTGGCTTTTGTTTCGCCTGGGAAGATTATTTTAGATGTTGAACATGTGGATTACGAATGGCTTTCGTTTCCTAAATTTCTTAATAGAATTAAGTGGGATGGGAATAAGAAAGAGTTGAAAAGAACATTACAAAGTGCTCTTGATTCTAATGATGATTTCTTTTTACGAGGAATAATTGACGATTTTATTAATCATAATAGGATTATTTATGTTAAAGGAAAGAAGTATATAATTAAATGGCATTCAGCAGATGATTTTTCAAAAATTCCTAAGGAAAAGGTAACTCAAGTTTATGGCGTTTGTTTTGATAAATCTGGAAAGATGATTGTTGTGGATGTTAGAAGAAGAGACAATTGGGCTCTTCCTGGAGGAGGAATTGAAAAGGGCGAGAATTATTTTGAAACTCTTAGACGCGAGTGCATGGAAGAGGCAGACATGGAAATTACTGATATTAAACCAATAGGATATAATGAGACTATTGAAATTGATGAAAACGGACATGAAAAAGAAATTTATCAGTTGAGGTATTTTGCCCGCATTACTAGATTACGCAAGCAGACTATTGATGTTGCGACCGGAGTTATTCCTTTTCGCAAACTCATAAAGCCAGAGGATTTTGGTTTTTATTGTCCTTGGGGATTTCAGGGAAATGAAATAATTAGTAAGGCCGTTAAGATGTTTAATAGTTGATGTAGGGGGTTGTGGGGGAATTAGGAGGGAAGTGGACGAGGGGATTTTTAAGAATTATTTTTAATTAGTTAATTTAAGAACAATTAAATAGATTTATATATTATTATGTTCTAAATAAGGCTATGGTTAAAAAAAGAGGAATTTTAAAAGTTTATGGATTATTGTAGTTGTTGTTTTGGTAATAGTTTTAGGATCCTATTTATTTTATCTTAATTCAGGCCCTTTGCTAAGTCCAATAATTAAAAAGGAATTTAAATGCACAGTTTCCTGTTCCTACTCCAACTATAATGAGAAAACTAGAGAAGGAGGAATTATTAATATCGATGTTCAATATTATACTTGTGCTTTAACTAAGCAGGGAGCGATTCAAAATTCTGATGATGTTTCTGCAGCATGCGAGGATGCAAGAACTCCAGGTTATCGCAACAATGGTTTTGTGGGCAAGCCTACTTGTTCGGAAACAGGAAATAATTGTTAATATAGAAATTTCTCAAATGATTTATAGGAGATTCTTAATTATCCGCCCTTTTTATTAGTTAATTTAAAAATAATTATAAATTACAGGTAGTTTGAGAGATGAGTGTGGGGTGCGTTAGTAATGAGAGTTTAGTGAATAGGTTTCAATGTAAGTGAGGTTTAGGAGGGGTGCTTGGTTTTAACCGTGCCGAATTCGATACCTTTGAGATTAGAGTTATTGAGTAAGGGAGAGTGTGGGGTTGTGGGGGAATTAGGAAATCCGATAATCTAATAGTTTAAATATAATTTGAACTCTTATAGGCATGCACCAATTTGGTTCAACGGTCGTAAAACAAAGTGGGAATGATGTGTTTACTTATAAAATAAATCGCACTTCTGATGAGCTTCTTGGGGATGAAATCATCGGTCTTGACGCTAATGTTCTTGTAGATATAGTTGAATCAGGAGAATTCAAGAAAGATTTAATTGAGGAAGTTAGGATAGGCACTTTAGCTTTAGTTACTACATCTGTTGCTTTAGGTGAGGCACGCAGTGTGCTTATAAAAAAGCGAAATTATGATTTTGATAAGGCAACTAATAGCTTGTCTGTTATTTTAAAAGAGTTTAATATTAAAAAGATTGAACATACTGCTTCTGGAAATTTACTTGCCTTTGAATGGTTTGATAAAGTTAAAGAGAGAATGTATTTTAAGAAGTTTAATACTGTGCTCAATGATTTTAAGATTATTGCAAATCTTTATTTAAATGCAAAAATCACTATTTTTATGACTGAGGATCAGAATTTAGAGAAAGCCATGACTCTCTTAAAAAATCCTGTGCATGTTAGAATTGTTGGAGAAGCTTCACACTTAAATGAGTTTCAGATAAAAAGGTTCTTTAAACAGAGTTTTAAGGGAAAGAGCAAAGGCGGTCGTAAATATTGGAAGCGACGTTAACGTCTCCGTTCGCCTGTTTAAGGGCTTCTTTCCATAAGTCATTTCTAATTTCTTTGACTTGAAACATTGTTTTTTTTCTTTGTTCTTTTTCTACAGAAAGAGTGTATGTTGCTTCAAATTTGGCCATATTCATCTGATTAGCCATTGATTTTTGAGCTTTTTCTGCAAGTATCTTAAATTGATTTATGTATTTTTTCCCGGTTGTTTCAATGTTCTTGAATATTTCTTGTTTCTCAGTTTGTTGTGTGTTCATTTTATTTAGGGCATTTAATGGTTTTTAAATTGTGTGGCTGAGCATTAATAACAGCACCATTTGCTATGTATTTTATAGGCTTTTGTTATATATAAATATTGTTAAGATGTGCTTGGTTTATAGTATTTCTTTGAGTAATTGATATAGTTTTTTGGATTTAATAAAGTGTGACATTTTGTTGCAGTTTTATTTTTCAACTGGTTACAATTTGTAACCGGCTCATTTAACAAGAAGTCTAATAAATTTCAAATACCTTTGAAATGGGGGTTATTGGGGGCTTGAGGGCGTGGAGATTATTGGGGGAGTAAGTTGTTGAGTGAGAGGTTGTTGGGGGTTGGGGTTGTTGGGGATGAGAAGAAGATTTTTAATAGTCTGATTGGATTGATTTGGGTATGGATAAAAACTAAAACTTACCCTTTAATTCCTTAATTCCTTCAATAATTTCATTCTCTAAATCTTCAATTTTACCGATAATTTTGTTAGGTGCTTCATACTTAATCTCTTCATATTCAATCTCTCTATACTTTGAGATACTCAAATCCCAATCTTTTTCTTTTATCTCTTTAATTGGGATGAAAAAGTGTTTCTTTTTCCTATCTTTTTGTTCTGTCTTATTGTTGTTTTTAAGAAGTTCTAATATTTCTGGAATATCTCCTTTTCCATCAATAAATGTTCTTTTATCATCTAAACTGAATCCGTCAGATTCCATCTTATAAAACCAAACATTTTGAGTTGGTTCTCCTTTTGTAAAGAATAAAACTGCTGTAGAAACTCCTGCGTATGGTTTGAAGACTCCCGAAGGCATGGAGATAACTGCATCTAATCTACATTTAGTCAATAACATTTCTCTTACTTGTCTATGTGCGTTTGAATTTCCAAATAAAACGCCTTCTGGCACGATCACGGCACATCTTCCTGATGGTGCAAGAGTATGAAACATTAATTCCAGGAATAGAATTTCAGTCTTAGTTGTCTTTATTCTAAATCTATCACTAATTTCAGCAATGTTTAAGCTTCCTTTGAAAGGGGGATTTGCCAGAACTACATCATAAGTGTTATCTGAAGGTCTTGGCTCTGAATCTGATAAAGCGTTACTTCTTTTTACATTTGGTTTCTTTATTCCATGCATCATTAGATTCATTAAAGAAATTCTTACCATTGTTTCATCAATGTCTAGACCAAATATAGAATTTTCATCAAGCTTCTTTTTATCTTTAGGAGTAAGCTTACTTATTCCTTCTTTCTTATTTGATTCAAGAATATGTTTATAGGCGCTTACAAGAAAACCAGCTGTTCCACATGCTGGGTCGAGTATTTTATCATCTATCTTAGGGTCAACTAAATTAACCATCATTTTGATTATGTGTGAAGGTGTTCTAAACTGCCCATTTTTACCAGCAGTTTGTAATTCTGAAAGAAGATATTCATAGAGGTCTCCTTGAGTATCTTGATTTTGTTCTTTAATGTGCATGTCATTGATTATATTGACTGCTTCAATGAGTAAGTGGGCTGTAGGGATTCCGAAGTTAGCTCCTTTCATGTATTGATTGTAATCTTCATTTCCTAAGTTTCTCATAAATGGAAATACTTTATCTCTAACATGATCTAGAATTCTCTCAGCTGGGTATGTAGTCCATTCTTTCCACTTACAGTTTTCTTGTCCCTTGAAGATTGAAGTATATTTTTCTCCAGTAAATTCTGCTTCTTGTTGTCTTTTGTTATCTTCATCTTCAAGTTTCTTCATGAAGAGTAAGTATGACATTTGTTCAATTGCGGTAATGGGATTAGAAAGCCCTCCGCTCCAGAATTTATCCCATAACTTGTTTATCTTGGATTTTAGTTCGCTGTGTAACATGTTATTTATTTACTCCATTATCTTTTTGGTTTTCTTGATTTTTAGAGGTTTGCTTAATCTCTTTTTTTGGAGGCTCTGGGTCTTCAAAGTCTTTCTTTATTAATTTTCTCCATTTTGAGGCGACTTTCAAAAGGTGATTAGACGTTGAGAATCTAGAATGTCTTTTTCTATCAAAATAAGTATAAATTATTACTTCTATGCCTTTTTGCTTCATCCTTTCTATAACTGGGACAAAATCTGAATCAGAAGCAATCAAAATTATCTTCTTTATAAGTGGGTGGCTCTCTTTAATGTCATACATATCTAAAATAATTAATGCATCGATCCCTTTTTGGTAAAATTCTTCTTTTCCTTGTCTGTTAATTATCTTTTGACATCTTCCTTCTCTTAATGTGACCCAATTTTTATTTCTTAGCATCTTAGTCATACCTTGATATTGTCTCATAAGGAATAATTCTTTCTCTGTAGGCTTAGGGCTTTGGAAAGGTGGAGCCATATAAACAAATAGATGTTTCAAATTTAAATCCTCTTTTTTGCAAATATTCCTAAAAGTCTGTAAATATCTTTTTGGTTTGCTATCTCCTTTTTGAAAATGATTTTTGACTAATCCAAAGAATCCATCATCAACAAAGACTAAAGTATCTTGCATTCAAAACCTCCAAGATTAATAGAAAAATGATAATCATCCAGCAACTCTTGCGAATCACTGGGGCTCATACTCACAATCCGAAGATTGCTGATATTACTAATAGGGTAGGCTTTATAAGTTTTTTGATTTGGCATGTTAGTTATTTTGAGCTCCTCTTTTAGCTCCTTTCTTTTTAGATTCTTGTTTATATAAGTCATAGAATCTAATTACATAAGATATAACCATTACTTTATTATTCGCAGAAAAACATTTCTTCCTATTTTCTTTTTTAACTAAATAATCTATTATGTTTTTTCCTTCTCTATGCCCACAATGATATAAATTAATTTCATCTTTAACTATATTAGAATTTGCATAATCTGAATAATAAATTGATTCTTTTTTATTAAGACTAAACCCTCTTTTACTACCATGACCGACTAAGTACAATATCCTTATGTTACTATCTTTTATTATGTTATTAAATTCTCTTTTTGTTGGGCGAATATACAATTTGGAATTTAAACCTCTTTGATTAATAGCTTTAATTAAGTAATCTACTCCTAAATACGATGAAACAAATAGACCTCTCCAAGTATCATAACCTATAATAATTGCAACTTGAGGATTATTTTCTTTTTTATATTTAGATATTTTAAACAATATAATATGCTTCATTATCAGATTAGGAATTATCAAACTAATGCTTAATGATCCAATAAATGCGATCAAAATTCCTAGAACTCTATAAACCTGATCAAATTTAATCAAGACTTTATTTATTGAAATGAAAATTATAACTAAAATGATCATTATGAATATTCCCCTTAGACTTATGAAGAATCTAGTAATATCTTTTGTTTCTTGTGAGATTTTCATTTTACCAGTTCTCCATTAAACGCTTTCTGCATCAAGGCATTAAATAGTTGTTCAATCTCTTGCAAGCTCTTGTTTTGCTTTTCTTTTAGTTTTTCAACGTGTTCAACAATTGAAGCGAAGGTTTGCTGTAGTGGGAGAGGAGGGAGTGGGATTTTTGTAGACTTTATAATTCCTCCATTTAATCCACTCATAATTGCACCATGAGATGCGTCTTTAAACTGATTTTGAACAAATGGAGACATTATTATTTTTTTGAGATAAATAGGATCACAAATTTTATTATTTACCTCAATCTTTAGTAGATGAGATGAAATTATTGCCTTACCTATATCTGGAACTATCTCAACCCTACCTATTGTTCCCATCATAGTAATAAGCAAGTTTCCTTTATTTATTGTGAATCCTTTAAGTTGTTCGTATTTTTCTTCAGTAATATACTTTGTTCCTCCCGGATTAAATTTATTACCAACTATATTTTCTATCCATAAAACCTTGACGCCTTCAGTAACAAGTTCGTGTTTTTTTAGTTGACTTCCAAATGGACCCATTCTAATAGATCCTTTCTTATCAAGAGCTACTTCTTGGATGGTTTTAATTGACCATTTCTTTGGATTTATACTGGGATCCCCAAACATCTCATTAAACACACTTTTAACATATTCATCCAGGAGTTTTATGGCTTGTTTTCTTTTTTCTTTAAGCTGTTCAGCTTTTTCTAGAATTGAGACTATTTGTTTTTGGGTTTCTAGGTCTGGGTGTCCGTTGCGGAATGGGAGTGGGATTTTAATGGATTCAATCTGTTTTGAAGAAATATGCTTAACTGTAACAAAGGGGGTTTTATCCTCTATCTCTTTTAATTTTTGGTTGATTAAATAAAAAATATACTTTGGTGTTATCTTTTCTTTATCAAATAATAATTTAGAAACTCTTTGGTTCAATAACGCTTTTTCTGATTTCCATTCAAAAATCTTGAACTCTCCATCCATTCCAATTAAAAAATCTCCTTGATTAACAAGATACTCTTTAACATACTCTCCAGAGTAATATGTTTCACTCTTTCCATTAAATAAGTTTCTTATTCTTATTAAGGGAATTCCTTTTTTTTCATCATTAAACTTCTCAGATTTAAATGCGAAACCGTTTAGGCATTTAGCAAATTCTGAAAGTACAACTTCTTTCCATTCAATTGAGGATTTTTTAATTTGTTGTTTCATTTTGTTATTGTAAAGGACTTTAATGGATTTATTGCAATTGTACCATTAACTCCTTGAAAGTCTCCTTCATTTGTTGTTAGAATGTGTTTTATATTATTATTTTGCATTATTAGACTATGAATTGAGTCTCCTAACCCATTATTATATTCAATAATTGTTTTTTGAATATGATAAAAAAACTCTCCAAAATCATAACTTTCTTCATTACTTACTTCAATAAATGAGAACTTTGTATCAAAAACTCTTTTTTCTCTTTGTAATTTCTGTATATACTCTGCTACTCTTTTAGGTTTAACCTTATATTCATGAATTAGAACTTTAGCTATCTCGGTTAATGTCCAATCTGATGTAACAAAACAAACTTCTAAATCTTTATTTTCTTTCATAAAGTTATTTATTTTATCAAAACCATCCCTTTTTAGAAAGTGAGTTATGAAGATATTTGTGTCCAGATAAATCTTTTTTTCCATTATCTACGTCCTCTTCTTCTGGCTAAGAAAAATACCTTTCTTGGTTTTTTTATCGTTTTTGTAGCTCTGAATCTGGCTATTGAACCATCTGAACGCATAAATTCTACAACTATTTGCTTTCTTACTTTTTTATTGGCCCAAAAATTCACAGGTTTTCTTCTTACCATTTTATTCTTTAACCTCTAAAATTTTAATTAAACTTGGATCGAGGTGTTTTATTTTATTGACACTTCTAATTGTAATATCTACTTTGCCAAATGCTTGTGCTGGTTTTATTAATATATCAAGAGTTTCTCCATTATCAAAAACTTGCTTTTCCCAAGTTATTGCACCTTTTTCTAAAATTATTATTTTATTTCCTAGAACTCTCTCTGGAATGGTTACTATTCTATTCATACGATCTAATCTTGGATATCTTTCATCATAATCTATTCTATGCATTAGTCTTATTGGAATAACTGTCGTAAACTTATTAGACATAATAATTATAGAGTTCATGGACTGCCTATATTTTGGAAATTCTATAATATCTTCTTTAAATTCTATTACTTCTACTTCTTTATTTTCTAATATGTTCTTTATTAAAAAGTCCATTTCTCCAACTGCGATCATTCTACCTGCACTTGGCAAGTATTCGGAAAATGCTGGATCAATAAATATATCATCATCTAATAAGGGTCTTATTCCTATTTGAATAAAAGAGCCGTCAGTCTTTTTTACTTGATTTACTTTAGCTATATCCTCCACTTCTAGACCTCTTTTGTAATCTTCAATAATATATTCTTTAAATTTCTTAATCTTTTCTTCATTATAATTCATTTTTACCCTCCAACTCACTAAAGTTATTATATAACTTTGAGAGAAGATTTCCATATTTTTCTTCAATAGCTTTGAGGTATTCGCGATATTCTATTTCTATTTCTTCTGAAGATTGATAGTCTATCTTAGTTCGATCAATAAGTTCGCAAATTGATAATGTCAAGTCTGTAACAATCTGCATATGTTGTTTATTTTTCAAGATTTTTTCCATAATTGTTCTACGATGAAAAACTAAATTTCTTAATTGTGCAAATGCATCTAAAAGTGCCTGATTTTTCTGAGCTATATGGCCAAATACAATATTCCACTTTGTTAGTTCTCCTAATCCCCACCTGTCTATCAATTCAAATTTTATGCCTTTTTTAAAAAACAATAATTCACTAAATAATTGTTGAAGATCTGTAGCTGCCCTAATTACTCCTTGAGCCACTTCTCCATTTCTTAGATAGTCTCTTATAACTGCTGTTGGAAAAAGTATTTCACTCATTCCTCGACCTCAAACATATCAATAAACCTGTTTTCTGAGGGAATGAAGAACCGCTTCTTTTCACCTTTGGTTTCTACTGCTAGGCCGAAGTTTTCGTGGATATTTTGATTTATGAGTTCTCTGAGTTTTTTGTTAATTGTTTTGCCTTCTTGATCACAGAGCTTTTTGAAATTGGCAAATTCGTTCCTAGGTAACTTAGACATCACTACTTTGTTATCTTCCTCTCTTACTGGTTTATCATCTACCATGCTTGCTCTATAGAGCAACTAGTATATAAATTTTATCGGTTTACCTTGGGTTTACCTATTTATTTGATTTTTATCTTTTCTACTATTAGGATGATATCT
>Ga0209541_10006610_pt1 | contig 19698 bp, 15 predicted proteins | sample RifCSPlowO2_01_FD_184027 | JGI IMG/M metagenome (GOLD analysis project Ga0209541, IMG submission 184027) | Groundwater microbial communities from Rifle, Colorado - Rifle CSP2_plank lowO2_0.1 (SPAdes) (version 2) | ecosystem: Environmental > Aquatic > Deep subsurface > Groundwater | place... | reverse complement strand
AATCAGCCGCGCCGCTGGGGCGTCTTTTTTCAGGTGCGCGGGAATAACAATGGTAGTGATGTTGTGGGCGATGATAATCTGGGAAAGGTGCTGGAATTCTTTGTCCTGTAATCCGTCCTGCATCCAAAAATTAACCCGGTAGCCAAGCTGGGGATTATGTTCAATGTGTTCGGCGATTTCTTTGGCGGTCCGGTTGGAGCCGATAAGCAGGAGGCGGTGGGTGGCGGCAGTTTTGCCGAGTAATAGATTATATAATTGCCGCCAAAGATAGTTGATGCCTCCGAAAATCAGGAGGAATAAGAAGAGGTTGGTTTTCGGTTCAATAGCAAAATAAGGGTTGCCGTAAAAGAAAAGCGCTGCTAAGACAATGTTAAAAATCAGCGTGTACCAGTAAGTTTTTTCAAAATCAAAATTATTTTTAAGATATTTGAGATCATAGAGGCCGGCGATATAAAAAATAAGGATCCAGACCGCAAAAACTATCGTAAACGGTTCCAGGTGGAGATCAACGAATTTGGCATAAAAAAGACTCCCATAGCGTATCCAGAGAGTGATAACCAGGGCGGCGTACAGCGTTGCGATGTCGCCGATAACCAAAATGAATTTTTTAATACTAGACAGCGAGCGCATTTTTACTTATTATAGAAAGTATTATCAAATTATGGAACCTAAGCAAACTATTGTAGCTACTAATGATAAGAAGAATTACGTTTTGCCAGCGAGCATTCTTCTTGCTGCCGTTCTTATCTCCGGCTCGGTTATTTACAGCACCGGTTTTAAAAGTGGCTCCAAAAGCTCTCTTACTGCTAACCTTGATGGCCAAGCCGTTGTTTCACCGGAACTTGCGAGCACGGATGTGGTATTAGGCGATCCCAAGGCGCCAGTTACGATGATTGAATATAGCGATTTCCAGTGCCCGTTTTGCGGCCGGTTTTATTCCCAGACCGAGCCGCCGCTGAAAGAGCAATATGTCAAAACCGGCAAGGTCCGTTTTATTTACCGCCACTTTGCTTTTCTTGGACCGGAATCGAAAGCCGCCGCCGAAGCGGTGGAATGCGCCAAGGATCAAAGCAAGTTTTGGGAATACCACGATGCGATTTTTAACGCCGAACTTGCCGATGGCCGGGAGAATAACGGCAATTTAAACCGGGCGTTATTTTTAACTAACGCTGAAAATCTCGGTTTGAATCTGGCTTCATTTAAGGCGTGTTTGGACAGCAATAAATACGGGCAAAAAGTTGCCGATGATTATTCCGGCGCCCAGGCGCTCGGAGTGAAAGCGACGCCGACGGTATTCGTCAATGAAGTTAAAATTGAAGGCGCGCTTCCGTTCGGGCAATTCCAGCAGGTGATTGAGCAATTATTGGCGAATCAATAATCAATATTGTATAATAAATACATGGCAAAATCGGTAGTTATTTATTCCACGCCAACCTGCGTATACTGCAAGATGGCGAAAGAGTTTTTCAAAAAAAATAATGTCAGTTACGTCGAGCATAATGTTGCGGAAGACGAAAAGGCCCGGGAAGAGATGGTCGGCAAGTCGCATCAGCTGGGCGTGCCGGTGATTGACGTTGATGGCGAGGTTTATGTCGGTTTTAACCGGTCGGAACTGGAACGGGCTATTGGGAAACGATAAGGAATAACATTGAGGATTTAAAAATCCGCCCCCGTTTAATTATTATCGGCGGCCCGCCCGAGAGGGCGAGGCTCGTCCACATCCATATATGTTATATGATTTAGTGATAGTGGGCGGCGGGCCGGCGGGCATTGCTGCCGGCGTTTACGCGGCGCGAAAAAAAAATAAAGCCGTATTAATTACCGAAAGTTTCGGCGGCCAGTCATTGGTTTCTGCCGAGGTGCAGAATTGGATCGGCACGAAATCGCTTTCCGGTTTGGAACTTGCCCAAAATCTGGAAGAACATCTCCGCGGCCAGGACGGAATTGAAATTATTGAAAATGATCTGGTTACGAAAGTTGATAAAACCGCCGGCGGTTTTTCAGTAACGACTCGGGAGGGAAAAACTTTGGAAACGAAAACCATATTGGTCTGTTCCGGCAGCCGCCGCCGCAAGCTCGGCGTTCCGGGCGAGAAAGAATTGGACGGCAAAGGCGTGGCGTATTGCGCCACTTGCGATGCTCCGTTGTTCAGTAATAAAACAGTTGCGGTTATTGGTTCCGGCAATGCCGGCCTAGAGGCAGTTCATGATCTTTTAGCGTATGTGAGTAAAGTCTACTTATTAAATAGAGGCGAGGCGATTCGCGGCGATGCGGTAACTTTTGAAAGCATTAAAAATGATGCCCGGGTGGAGGTGATTATGCTGGCGGAGGCGCGGGAAATTTTAGGGGACAAGTTTGTTTCCGGTTTGAAATATCTGGATAAAAAATCTAATGAAGTGAAAACTTTGGAGCTGCAGGGCGTGTTCGTGGAAATCGGCTCTCTGCCGAACGTGGAATTTCTCGGCGATTTAGTAAAGAAGAACAAATACAATGAAATCGAAATAGATGCCCTTACTCAGCAAACTTCCCAGCCGGGCATCTGGGCGGCGGGGGACGCGACTACCGTTTTATACAAGCAAAACAACATCTCCGCCGGCGATGCTATTAAAGCCGTCCTCAATATCCAGGAATATTTAAATAAAAATAAATAAATAAAAATTGTTTACATTATCTGCTAATATTGTTTTAAAGTGTAAACAATTTATATGTTAAAGAATTTACGAATTTCTTTTTCTTTTGGAATGGATTGTGAAGTAAAATAATATATATGTTTATCCATTTCTATATTAAAGACAGTACTTATAAATTCTAATTCTGGCAAAAAATCGTATGGTGACAGCCAAATACTTTTTTGAAGCTGATAAAGACCCATTTCTTTTAGTTTCCTACTAAGGCTTCTGCTGGCATTTCGATAGAGCGGGTGGGTAACCGGAATATCATAGATGACAAAATGCCACTTCTTGTCCCAAATACTCGGTTTTTTGAGAGTAAGGCTATCAAGATGATATTGCCGAATAAGATTTTTACCTTTATAAGATAGGGTAATGTGCGTTGTTCCATTTGGAAGCTCTTTAAAGTCAATCAATTTACGTTTTTGGAGCTCTCGTAATTTTCTCGCCCGTTTTCTGATCATTTCGTTTATTTTGTCTTTAAAATAAATCTTCGCAATACTGTGAAGAAAATAAGGAGATGTTAAGGAGGCTAAAGTAATAATTCCGATCTTCCCCAGAGTGATTATCGTATTTTTTGTTATATTTTCTTTTCGTATGAAATTTTTAGCCATAAATATATTTATTACGAATTGTTGACATTATATTACAATATTAGCATATGCTGTCAACAATTGGACTTATTTTTTTAGTCAGGATAGGATTCAAAGCATCTTTTTTGGAATGAGTGATTTAAAATATTTTGTCGATGCGGATTATTAAAAGATAGCCCATTAATGAATATGCTGGAAAAAATTAGAAACAAGTTTATGGGTAATCCGGTTCTTCGCCGCCTTTGGCAGATTGTCCGCATTCCGCTGGCAATCATTCTTGTACTTTTTGTCGGCCTGGTGATTTATCGCATACCGGTGGTAATGGAGCGCCAGAAGACGGAGGAGGTTGTAGAAAAAATACACTCCCAGAAACTTACCTTGGCGGATGTTTCGGGAGAGCGCCTGCCGCCGGAGCCCGACCCGGTTTTGAAGGACGCTACTATTGAAGGAATTGACGCGAACAACAATGGCATTCGCGATGATGTAGAGCTGGCAATTTTCAAGCTTCATCCAGATTCTGCCCGTATCAGAGCCGCAGAGCTGCAGTACGCGATGGCGTTGCAGAATGAATTAAGTAATGTTTTTAATTCAGAAACTTTAGTGGTTGCACTTTGGGAGGAAAGTAGGGGTTATTTTTGTATAGACGAAGCCATGCCAAATGCAACTGATGCCACTTTTAACTCAACGATAAAAGAAATCAAAAATCTTGCTTTTAACGTGGAGTTTCGAAAAAGTAAAATAGAAGAAATTCTGGCAAAATATATGACTTCGCATACAAATCCATCAGATCAATTTTGCGATGTAGATTTTAATATTCTCCCGAATTAGATGAAATTTTTTGTCGTATCTCTGTCAGCAATTTTTATACTACTTCCATTCGGAGCGTATGCTTTATGTAGCCCTGACGGTTACACCGTCGTATATATTAATGGAATATTAACGAGTCAGGGTGATGCAAGTGATGATACAAATGCTCTGCAAAGACAATTTATCAAAAAATCAAATTTAAAAGATGTTGTATTTCGGACTGGTCATAATCAATCCCATCTTGCCGGAGCAGGTGATTTGATTGAATCAGCATCTCAATTACTTGGCTCTTCTATTAATAATTATGACCGAGACACGATTCTTCTGCAGATACACCCGCAAGTCACAACGCGAAAAATTCTCCTTTTGGGACATTCGCAAGGAACTTTTTATACGAATGAAATTTATGATTATCTTATTGAACATGGCGAACCGAAAGAAGCGGTCGGTGTATATAATGTTGCGACGCCAGCAAGTTTTGTTTCTGGTGATGGGGAATATCTTACCTCCCAAAACGATAAAGTCATAAATGCGGTCCGCAACGCAGCTTCCAAAATTGGAGCCAAACAACCGCTTTCTGCCAACATTACTATTCCTCTTACGGCAGAGGAGGCGGCCAACTCTTATGGAGGCCATTCTTTTGGCGGAGTATATCTTGCTAATGATTCAGTTCGGATAGTTTCTGATGTTGAGGATGCGATAAAAAAACTTGTTGCCTCAGAAGTCCCGAATACAGCCGATGCCGGCTGTTTTACTCCTCCGGCTAAGGGTTTAACGTATTACGCCCAGAAGTCGGTTTTCTCTGTTGCTGACGCCGCCGCAACGGGCGTAGTCGCAACGAATAGAGCCATTGCCCTAGTCGGGGAAACTGCGTATAACGGCGCTCTTCTGGCAACGCAGTCTGCGCTCGCGGCAACGGCAACCGGAGTTAAGAATACCCTAGCTATTTTTCAAATTAATGCGGTTAAAGATTTTTTCCATACTTTAGTTTTTGGCAATGCTGGCCAATACGAGAATCTTAAGCTTGTCGCCCAGATTTCTTTATCCAATAAAGATTCGGATTCAGTGGAAGCTGTTGGAGAGAAAAAGTCCGAGCAGGCAGAGCGCCGGGAGGAGGTTAATAATGGGAATAATCCGGTTAACACTAGTAATAGGGCAGATATTCTAATTAATGAAGAAGATGAAGACGCGAAGGAGCAAGCGGCAAAGAAACCGGGGTCAGAGAGATTAGCTGCGTCTTTGCCTTCGGTTTTGCCGACCAGTCCGGCGTCAGCGCCGGCAGCTTTACCGGCTGGCGGGGCCGGCCAAGGCGAAGCGACTTTTAAACAATGCGCCTATGAAACTAGCAGTACGCCTACGAGGCAGAAATTTTTAATAAATGAAGTTGCCTGGATGGGCGGTCCAGTAAGCGCCAATGACGAATGGGTAGAACTGAAAAATATTTCTGGTGCGACATTAGATGTTTCCGGTTGGCAGTTGATTGATAAAGGAGAGCAAATAAAAGTAATTATTGCGAATGGGACAAAATTAACGTCTGGCGCCTATTTGCTTTTAGAGCGGACGGATGATGATTCTTTGCCCGGAGCGGCCGCGGATATTATTTACACCGGCGCACTTTCTAATACTGACGAAGGATTACGGCTTTTTGATAAAGATTGCGCATTAATTGATGAGGTTACGGCAAATTCCGATTGGCCAGCAGGCGACAGCGCGGCAAGAAAGACTATGGAACGATCCGCGGATTTAGGTTGGCATACGTACAATGGCGGTGGAGAAGTGCTCGGCGGCGTAACGATTATGGGTACGCCACAAAAAGACAATAGCATGCCAGCAACAACTAACGACCAGCAACAAATGACTAACGACAATCAGGCTACAACCAACAGCCAACAAGAGACACCCAACCATTTGGTAATCAGTGAAATACAGATTACCGGCGGCGCCGGCCAAACCACCGATGATTTTATTGAACTTTATAATCCTACCGGCAGCGCTTTTAATTTAAATGGCCATCGGCTGGTAAAAAGAACCAAGACCGGCGCCAGCGACACCTCGATTAAATCTTGGACCAGCGATGCGTTTATTCCGGCGAAAGGATTTTATCTTTGGGCAAACAGCAGTTATGCCGATATCGCGGTTACGCCGGACACGACTACGGCTGCCAGCATTGCCGATGACAATGGTATCGCGTTGCGGTTAGGAGCCGAGGATACTGGCACCATCATTGATAGCGTGGCTTGGGGAGAAGCGGAAAATATTTTTTCCGAAAGCGTCCGCTTTCCGACCAATCCGGACGCGAATCAGAGCCTGGAGAGAAAAGCGTTAAAAGACGGCAGTTGTGTTTCGGTTGCTAGCGGCCAATCGGGAGAATTTTTAGGCCATACCTGCGATGCCAATAATAACAGTGCTGATTTTGAGTTGCGGGCAAGCGCCAGCCCCCAAAATAGCCAAAGTTTTCCGGAACCGAGATCGGCTCCATTAACCATTAGTAATTTCAATGCCGAGTACAATCCATTAACACTCGGCATTTCTTTTAATTGGAATGCATCAGCGGATTACGCCGGCGCGACTTCATCGCTGCAGTATATTTTAAGCTATGCCACATCTTCTTCAACTTCGCTAAATTCGCTTGCGGCTTTGAATGCGACCACTTCTTATTATTTTAAAGCTAAGGAAATAGGAACTAATTATTCATTTTCGATTGTAGCAAAAGACGCGGAAGGATTGGTTTCAACTACTACTAGCCAAGAACTGACGATTCCAAGCCTTTTAACCAACCTTTATTGGTATCCGGATCCGCGCAGCGCTTCTACTACGGCAGTTGAATTACGATATAACTCGTATCCGTTTATTCCGGATATTTATTCCCAGGGGGATACTTGGAAAGTCGCGATTTTTTATAAGAATCAAGAAGCGCTCACTATTCCGTATTTTTACAGCGATTTACAATATGCCACAACGCCAGATGGCGTTACGCCAAAGCAATACGGTGAGTGGGGGAGCGATATTCCCGGAACTGTAAAATTAAAATACTCGAATTGTTCCGGCGGTTTTTCTTATAAAACGGCTATTATTTTCCCCGATACGGCAGGACAGTGCTCAAATGGTTACGGAGGAATCCGTAATTCATCATTGCAATGGAATCAGCTTGAAGATTTAATTTTGATTGTTAATCAATCAGAGGATCAGCTGGCTCCGGAGAATGGCGATTATGTAACGGCCGCTTTTTATGCCGACAGCGGCAATAATACCCAAATTTTGGTTGCGGTTGACCGCCAAAAATATCTTTTTCAGGATTCGCCGCCAGCGCATCAGCCGCCGGAATTAAATAGTGATTTAGCAGTTAATTTTAATCCCGATAAATCTAAATTAACGGTTTCCTGGGAAGCGGCTGTTGACGATGACACTCTTGATTCTCTTATCAGATACGAAATAAATTACGCGACCACTACTGAATTCAGGGAAAATGAATGGCAGTCCGCCGGAGCCAGCATTAATTCTACAAAGATAGTTTCGCCGGGAGACAGTTTCTTGATCGGCGTTCGAGCGAAAGATGATTTCGGCAATTATTCCGATACGATTACCACCGAATGGTCTTATCCGGAAACCGCTTTTTATATTCAGCAAAATCAGACCAATGGCTGGAGCGGGAGTTTTGGCACTAAAAATCCGAATTGCCCATCTTGTCCGGGAACAGCTTCTTTCCAAAGCATTCATCCGGAAGAAGATTTGGAATTTGATTTAGTGACCTCGCGGCTGAAACAAGAGCTAGCGAATGACTTCGCTGATTTAAAGCTTGCGGTATATTCGGATGCCGGCGGATTTCCGGATTTTGAATCGCTTATCGGAGAAGCCTGGCTGGAAAGTTTATATAACCCGGATTCTGATTCGGATATTACTTTTACCTTTGATGATTTAATATCGCTTTCCGCGGGTAATACCTATTGGCTGGTATTGAGCGCTGATGAATATAGTGATAGCGGCGGCTATTTCCGGAATCAGTGGCAGAACGCGATTTATAGCGGTGAAGATAAATATGCTGGCGGACAATCTGGAAAAGGAAATTCTGATACTTGTGATGGTGGCTTTTGCGACTCTACCCTTATTCCATATCCGAACGCTACCGCCGATTGGTATATGAAAATTGGTTTAAAGTCATAAAAACCAGAAAGTATTTTCGGATATCGCCTTCATTTTAAATATCCCGCAAAGCGGGATGAGATTGATCCCACCGCCAGCCCGAATATCCGAAAATACTTTCTGGTTTTTTATAATCTACTTTTTGTATTGTATACTTATTTATATGTTTGACGTAGTAACTATCGGCTCCATTACCAGGGATAATTTTTTGGAATCCGATTTCAATCTTATTCCCTGGCCGAGGGTGTCTTCGGGGAAGGCGATTGTGTTTCCGGTGGGAGAGAAAATGAGCGTCCGGCGGGTATATTCCACTATCGGCGGCAATTCCGCCAATGCCAGCATTACGTTAAGCCGACAAGGGTTTCGGGTGGCTTGCTTCGGGAAAATCGGCAATGATATTTCCGGCCGGGAAATCCGGGAAAAACTCCAGTCGGAAAAAGTTAAGCCGCTTCTGGGCATTTCTAAAAATGTTCCGACCGCTTATTCGGTGCTGTTGCTTCAGAAAGGGGAGCGGACGATTTTGGGATACCATGGCGCTTCGGATACGCTGACGATTAAGGATGTGCCGTGGCGCCAATTGAAAAGCAAGTGGTGGTATCTTTCCCTAGCTGGCGAATCGGATTCCTTATTAAAACCGCTTTTGAAATTTTCCAAAAAGCATGGCATTCGGGTGGCGTTTAATCCGAGCGGGCATCACATCCACCATCGCCGGAAAGATATTTTGGATTCCTTAAAGCACCTCTCTTTTTTGGTATTGAATGCTGATGAGGCATCGGAGCTGGTTGGAATTTCTTTCCGAAAGCCAAAAGAAGTTTTTAAAAGATTGGACAAGCTGACGCCAGGGATAGTGGCGGTTACAGACGGCCCGAGAGGCGTGCTGGTTTCGGACGGGAAATATATTTATAAAGCCGGCATTTACAAGGAAAAAGCGATTGTGGACCGGACCGGCGCCGGGGATAGTTTCGGGTCGGGATTCGTGGCTGGGCTGATGGCAAAAGGTCTAAAGTCTAAAGTCAAAAAGTCCCTGCCTACCGGCAGGCAGGGAAAGTTTAGTCCAGAGGACGTTAAGTATGCGATTCGCCTAGCTTCTGCAAACGCCACCTCAGTAGTGGAGCATGTCGGCGCCACCGAAGGCACGCTGAAAAAGAATGATTTTGCCGCGGTGCGGTGGCAACGGCTGACGATTTCCGTAAGTGCGTTATAACAGAAAACTACTCGCTCCCTCTCTGCCTACCGGCACCGGCGTTCGTTCCGTCCAGCGCGGAACGCCGCCTACCTCTCGCTCGGAAAACTCCGACGCAAAGTCGGAGACCACGCTTTTCCGAGCTGCGAAATTGCCGCACGGCAGACGGGTAGCTCGCTTGAGATAGTATGGCGATTTTCTTTGGTATATTGTAAAATATAAATTATGAACTATGCCGCCGCGGAAAAAATTGCCAAGATTCTTCGCACTGACAAACAAACCATTTATAAAATCGGGGATCGTTTGGGGCAGATTACCGGCAAGAAAGACGTTTTTGAAAAAATCATTGAAGAGAATACCATTGAAATTAAAAAACGGCTGGAATTACTGAATTTGCCTTACGCATCCGGCGCCAAGAAGATTTATGACGCGCTGATTGCCAAGATTAACGCCGATGACCGGCTGATTTTTGAATCGTGCGGTGAGGCCATCTGTAATAACCAGGATGACTGCAACCGGATTTTAGATGTCGCGCATAAAGTCGTCGGAACGCAAAAAGGATTTTTCATTAAAAAAGAAGTCGCCAAAGAATTGCTTCGCAAAGAACCGCCGAAGACGGTAATGGAATACCTAAAGTATGATTCCGTAGACGAGATGCTGAAAAATGAAAATCTGTTGGAGGTGTTCAGCGCGCTTCGGTTTTTGGAAGGTAGCGAGTGGCTGAACCAGGTATTTTTCAAACAGTACGATAAATTAACCCCGGCTGATTTTGAGGAGCGGGAGGTGGTGGTGCACGCGCTCAGCGAGAAATGGACCGAAGTGGCCCAGAAGTTCGTTATGAAAAAGTGGCACAATATCAGCCACCTGAAGGAGCTCGGCGTAGTTTTCGTAATTCCGATATCGCTGGGCATTCCCGGAGAATTACTCCGTATGCTGAGCCTGATTTTTCATTATCTTCACGAAGTTCCGTTTTATTCAGAAATCTTCCGGAAAATAGCGCAGGTGCCGGAAACTTTTTCGGAAAACTTTGTTTCCTTGCTCCGAGGCGACGTCTTGGAGCATCGGCTGTCGGAGAGTGAAAAAGTTCCTTTTCTGGTTGTCCAGCGTTATCTCGCCAAAGACGATGAAAATGATTGGCGGCTTTTCTCGCCGCGCATTAATCCGGAAGCATTGCATTGGCTGCGGGCGGAGGAGGATCTGGTAAAGATGGCGGCAACGGTTAACGGCTATGCTTCCAAGCTTGAGTTTTGGCATAACCTGGATTGGGTGGGAGATTATTTTAAAGACGAAATCGGCAATGACATACTTGTCAGCTTTAATTTAGTGGATACGGTGATGAGCTTGGTTAAAAATAAAGAGATGATCAAATATCTGTACCATCACCAGGAGGCGCTTTGGAATAAGATTTTTATCGAGTACTTCGGGAGGGAACAATTAGAGCGGTTTTCTCAAGATTATCTGTTGCAGGGGTATTTTGAGATTTAATATATAAACTCTTTAGCCTGAATTTCCTGCTATACTATAGCATGAAGAAATTTAGGTAATTCCGCGCCTATCAATTTCTAAAGAGGAGGGGTCCCCACTTAAATTTTTTTATGAATAAAATATTCCTAAAAATTTTAATAGTTGCATTTGGGCTGATGGCTTCAGTTGAAGTTTTTGCCGCTGTCGGCGTGCCTAAAGTTTTGAATTATCAAGGAAGATTGCTGGACGCATCCGGAATTTTACTTGGAGAATCTGGAACAGAATTTTGCTTCAGATTTTCTTTTTATGACGATTCGGTTGTCGGAGCTCCGGATAATAAATTCTGGCCAAACGGCGCGCCCTCAACTATGACGATTACAGTAAAGAACGGCGTTTTTGACGCAGGGATAGGCGATACTTTAAGCGGAGGAGATATTTTAGATTTTGATTTTCAGTCACAGGATGCGGCATATGTAAATACGGAAGTTGCCCAAAAAGTCGGCGCGACCTGCGCCCCTGGCGACGGCGCGGAAGTTTTTGAAAACTTATCTCCCCGGCAACGCGTTGTTTCATCCGGCTATTCAATTAATTCCGATACCGTGGCTGGTTTTCGCGCCGCGCCGTCGGCAAGCGGAAATCAGATTCCGGTTTTAACAAACGGAAATTTATTTTTAGGGTCATTGGCTCCGCAAATTAATGCCACCTCTTCAAATTCGTTAACGATTCAAGGGAGCGCTTTAGGAGGCAATCTGCTTTTAAATTCTCTAAGCGGGTTTGTCGGGATCGGCACGACTTCTCCTTCACAACTTCTTTCTGTACATGGAAATGCGTTTTTTTCCGGTAATATTTTTGCGGCGAATATTAAGGCGACTGGGACTCTTAATGTCACCGGACTTACCACGCTTACCAACGCATCTGCGACCCAGATAACAACTGCCGGCAGCGCATATCTTGCAACTACCGGAGGCAATGTCGGCATTGGTAGCACTTCTCCTTGGGGGCTTCTTTCAGTGAATCCTGATGGAATAAGCGGTCCTGCTTTTGTAGTTGGTTCTTCAACAGCCACTCTTTTTTCAATTACGCAAAGCAGAATCGGCAATCTTGATTTTTCCAGAGTGACGGTTGGCGGACCAGCTAAAGAAGACCAGCTTTATGTTTATGGCCGGATTAACAGTTCCTGGCGCGTTTATCAAAGAGAGTGGATGGCAACTTGTTCGCCTTTAGCCGATGTGGTCGTTGATACGGCTGATATTTGCGGATTAGTTTTTGATGAAGACGCTGATGGGGCAGTTGAGGCAAGAGTTAGCGGAAGTTCCGCGATTCGGCTTCGGGCAAGTACTAGAGGAAGCTTAGCAGTTGGCGAAGGAGCGATTTTAGGTTCCGGTGGGTCGCTGTTAATGGATAGAAATAATAATCCGGTAATGGAAGCAAGGGTGATGCCGCTAACTTTGACTAATCACCGAATTGAAGCGGGGTTTACTGTTAGGGCGTTAAACGGTAATATGGCAGTCAATACAAATGGAGTATATTTTCGCGCCACACCCGCTTCGCCAAATTGGATAGCGGTAAACCGCAGAGGCGCAGAAACGGCTATTGATACCGGCGTTGCCGTTTCCACTACAAATTTTCAAGAACTTCGTATAGAAATAAATGGAAACTCTGATACTCGTTTTTTCATTGACGGCGCGTTGGTTGCCATTATTACTGACAGGATTCCAATTCAGGATCTTGGATTTTCGGTGGGTAATGCATTAATAACAACTGCCAATGCCGTAAAAAATTTGGATATTGAATCTATTAAGGTTTGGATTGACGACCTTCCGGAGAGAACAAGCGGAGAAATAGCAACGACAAGCGAAGATAATCCTATCAGTGAAATTCAAACTGCGGAAGCGGCTGACAGCGGTTTAGGCGATGTGGTAAGCCGGATATTGGTCTCGCTTGGTTTATTTATTGAAAATGGAATCGCTAAGTTTCAAGAGTTTATCGCGGAAAAAGCGGTTATTAAAGAAGCCGAAGTTCAAAATCTTAAAGTTTCGGGGAAAATTCAATTATTGGATCAGATTACCAATGAAGTTTATTGCACTTGGATTGAGGATGGAGAATGGGAAAAAGTTTCTGGAGTTTGTGAAAATATTTCCGCCAGCGCGGTAACGGCTCCGGAGGAAAATCTTCCGGCAGACAGCGCAACGACTACGGATTCCAATCCAATAATAAATGAATATGCAACATCAACCGAAAACATTAATTAATTTTATACTGCCTACAATTTTATTTTCCGCATCTTTAGTTTTTGCTGCAGATTTTACCAGCAATAATTTTATTTTTCGGAATCCGGTCATTGATGTATTTGGCGGAGTTGCCAGTTCCAGCAGTTTTCAGCAGGGAATTGCCGGCGGCCAAAACGCGTCCGGAGAATCAACGAGCGCTAATTTTGTGGTATTGTCCGGATTTCTTTACTTTAATGATTTTACTCCGGCCAGCCAGAACTGGCGCTGGTATGATGATGAAACCAGCGAAACCCCCAGTGTCGCGCTTGCAAATGAAAATGCGGCGCCTATTAATATTACGAACCAAAATATTATAAAGCTTCGTTTAACTATTAAGGAATTGGGCGGCATAGGAAATAAAAATACTAAATTCCGGCTTCAGTTTTCCGAATACTCGGATTTTTCCAATGATGTTCAGAATGTAGTGGAAACGGCGGATTGCGCTGATAATTCGCTTTGGTGTTACGCGGACGGCGCCGGATCAGACAATGCTTTAATTCAAAATAAAACTTTATCTGATGCCGATTCTTGTCTTAGCGGAATAGGAAATGGCTGCGGAACTCATAATGAATTTGGGTCCAGCACTTCTTCTTTTATACATACAAGGAATGCGGCTTCGGAATATGAATTTACCATTAAGCATGCCGGAGCAAGAGCCAATGCCGTGTATTTTTTCCGGGCTTTTGATCTTGGAAATAATAAACCGATTGTGCTTAAGCCGGGCGCTTTTTATCCCAGCTTGGTGACAGAAGCGGCCAGGCTGACTTTTTCAATTAGCGGCTTGCCTTCCGGAATCGCAACGGAAGGCATAATTACGGACGCAACAACCACGCCATTAAATGTTTCTTTCGGCTCATTAAATCCTGGATTAGAGACGGAAGTGGCGCAAAGATTAACCGTTACCACTAATGGTACGGACGGCTATCGGATTTTTATATTCCAAAGGCAGGGATTATTGGGAGACGGCGGTTCGGAAATCGCGCCGATTATCGGTAATAATGAAGTTCCTTTAAATTGGTCAGCCGCTTGTCCGGCTTTGGATCAAGGATGTTACGGTTATCATTCCGGCGACGACGCCCTTTCCGGCAATGCTAGTCGTTTTTCTGCCAATAACACTTATGCCAAGCTGGAAAATTCCCCGAAGGAAGCGGCTTTCAGTTCGGTTCCGGTCATCAATGAATCGGTGGATATAATTTTTAAAGCCCAGATCGGGCCGGAACAGCCGCCAGAGGACTATCAAAGCGGCGCCGGTTATATTATTGTTCCGGTTTTCTAAAATGTTTAATCGATTAAAAATTAATTTAAGATTGGTTCTTATTGTTGCTGGATTGTTTTTAGTTTTTGCCAATGTTCAAGCCGGCTATTTAAAAGTTGAGCCAGTCATTATAGATAAGAAAGGAAATCCAAGAGAAATTTTTGAAGAAACTTTGATATTAACAAATCAGGCAAATTATAAAATGAACATTTATGCGGCTGTCTATAATTTGGATGCAAGAAACGGAGAACGGGAGTTTTCAGGTCCGGCGCAAGCGGATCTCGCCAAATCACTGGCAAATTGGATTGAAATTAATAGGGGAGTGATTCAGTTGCTGCCGGGAGAGAAAAAAAGCATTGATTTTCTTATTAAAGTGGGGCCAAGAGCCGTGCCGGGAATTTATCACGCCAGCATTGCTTTTTATGAAGGATCGGATAGAATAGAAGCGGAAAAAAGAATGTTCGGTCCGGAGGTTTTGATTAATGTGGAAATCGCGGAAAAGAATGATGAATTTTTGCGTTTAAAAAAATTTTCCGCCGACAAAATTATTTTTTTGGGATTTCCGGCTTCTTTCGTTTATGAATTGGAAAATAGCGGAATTAAGCCGGTAAAATTCAATGGAGAGCTGATGATTTTTAATCGGAGAGGCGAAGAAGCGGGATTTATGCCGATTGGCGAAATAAATGCGGAAAAATTCAGCGGTCAATTGGCGGTTTCTCCTCACCGGAAATCAGGGAATTCCAGCGGCGTTTTGGCAAATTTGTCGGAATTTAATAAGGATTTCGGAAGATATAAAGCGATTTTATCTTTGAAATCCGAAAACGGACAGTTGGTTCAAGATACGGCTTTTTTCTGGGTAATTTCCCGGCCGATCTTGGCGGGATTAATTTTAGTCATAGGCGCCATAGCAATTTTGGCAATTTATATTTTCAAGAGGTTTTATGAAGAAAACAATTCCTAAAATAAATGCAGTAATTATTTCCGCAATTTTACTTGGATTTTTTTCAGCTTTTTCAACCTTTGGAAATGAGCCCATCGCTTTCACCGTAACGCCATCTTTATTTAAAATAAATCTTGGTCCGGGAGAAAACTGGAACAGCGGTTTAAAAATTTTTAATAATAATTCAACCGACCTGACAATTCATATTTCAACCGTCAATTTAAACAATGAATCAGTTCCGGTTTTAAATGAGGATTCGGAAATTTACGGACATTCGCTTGCTAATTGGATAAAATTCAGGGATAGCACAGTAACGATATCGGGGAAGCAAAGCGTATTTCTGCCATTTTCTTTAAAATTGCCGGCTGACACTTCGCCGGGCAGTCATGTAGCCGCTATTCTTATCGGCAACCAGCCGCTGAGCGAGAAAACTCAAGAATTAAAATCCGCCAGCTTCATCTCTTCAATTTTATCGGTGCGGGTTAGCGGAGAAAAACGGGTTGGAGGCGGCATCAAATCTTTTATCGCGGAAAATAATTTTTACCAGGAGCCAAAGGTCAAATTTTTGCTTAATTTTGAAAATACCGGCAATGTAAATTTAAGCCCATCAGGAGAAATTAAAATTTTTAATTATCTCGGCGAGGAAAGGGGGAACATTTTATTATCCGCTGAAGCATTAAGCGTTTTGCCCCAAAAAAGCCGCGAATTTGTTTTTAATTGGGAAGGGGAAAACTCCGGAATCGGAATGGGAAGATACAAAGCGGCAGTAGCTTTAACTTTCGGGGATCCGATCCAAAACGCCGCTAAAGAGACTTATTTTTGGATAATTCCCATTAATCTGATTCTCGGCAGTTTGGTTATTTTCTTTTTATTGCCGCTTTTCTTATTCTTTGCCGTGAAAACCATTAAATTGTATGTCCATAAAATTATGGAAAAAGAATTTTCCGTTTCTGACCTCCCGCTTAAAAATTATCAGCCAGTTCCCGTAATTTCCGCTTGGAATCCGTTAATGATAATAATGGCAATTTGCCTGCTGTCCGCCGGCGCCGGTGTGGGGATAAGATATGCGGTAGAATCGCGAAAGCCGCATTTCGTTGATGTTCCAAAACCCAAGTTACAGCAAACTGCTTCAATAATTCACCAAACTTATTTCCTTTCGGTGCCGGAAAATAATAATCGTTTTAATGAAGTGGAAATTTTAAAAGAAGATGGCGGCCAGATGCCTTTTCCGGAATTATTGCGGAGATTTTTTCCGTTTTTTGATAAAGATTTTTTAAGCCGAACTTTTGATGACGATTTTACCGCTTTTAGACATTATGACGCTGACGGTTCTTGGCCGGGATATGTTGCAAAAATCAAAGATCACCAGGTTTTAGCTCCGGTTATCGCCCCGATTTTAGAAAATTACGCCGGAAAATTTTATCCATTTCAGGAAGATTTGGGAGAATTTAAAAATGGCAATGTTTTTGGAATCAAAACGCGTTACGCGGTCGGCTCCCGACCCGGCGCATCCTTTAATTACGGTTTATTTAAGGATTATTTGGTAATCAGCACTAATTTTGAAGGCTTTAAACTGGCATTAAGATCATTGGGAGCAGTTCCTTAATAAAAAAAGTTATCCACAGCCGTCTCTTGGGATTGAAACTCAATATGCTATTATAAAGCTATGTTTAAGGTATCAAAATATTCTAAAAACTGGTTATTTGTTTTAGTAACCTTAACTTTAGTTTTATTGGTTAATTACGCTTTGGCGGCCAAGTTAACATCAGTTTCTGATACTTTAAGCGATTCTGAACCAGCCGTAAAATCCAACCACACGATCAAATTTACTCTTAAAAGTCCGATTACCGCCAGTTCAACCATTGTCATTGATTTTGCCGATCAATTCCAAAGCACCAGTACCCCAACTTTTGATGCCGGGGATTTTGATATTGCGTCTTCCTCTGTTGATTTAAGCATTGTTGATGCCGGCAATTGTCCGGGAAGCGGAGCGACCGCCGTTTTTCAACTTACCTCAACCTCGACTGCCAATGTTTTTACCTTTACTCATTGCAATGGCACTGCGGAGGTAGCGGATGACGCTCCTGTTACCGTAAAAATCGGCACCAATGCTACGGTTGGCGTTACCGGCGATAGCCAATTAGTAAATCCTCCCAGTTCCGGTTCTTATGTTATCAGCATTACTGCCCCGGCTGCCGATTCCGCGAATACCAGGGTTGCTATTGTTCCGGATGTTGCGGTGACGGCTAGTGTAGCAACTAATTTCACATTTACCGTGGCTGGCGTTGCTTCGGCAACAACTACGGCTAATGGCGAGGGCGGAACAACCGATGTCACTACTACCGCAACTACTATTCCATGGGGCGAAATATCCTCCGGCACCGCTAAGAAAGCAAGACAGGATTTGACAGTAAGCACTAATGCTAAAAACGGATTTTCAGTTACCCTCTGGAAAGACCAGAATTTAACCAGCGCCGACGGATCGGATATTGATAATTTCCAGCAAACCGCCACTTCTACCGCGGTTGCTTGGTCGTCTCCGACAGCCGATATTGATGATGAGAACACTTGGGGCTGGCAAGGAATTACCAGCGAAGACAGCACTTTAACTGTCGGCGATACTTACGGAACAGCTTCATACAGCGGCATTGGCAGCCAGTCTGCTCCGATTGAAATCTTTTTCCACACCGGACCGGCAAATGGCGTTACCGTTGATAAAGGCAGAACCAAAATCGGCTTTAAAATAGAAATCTCCGCTTTACAAGAAGCAGCCAATGATTATACGCAAAACCTTAATTATATTGCCACGCCGACTTTCTAAGATTTTCTTTCTAACAGTGTTAATTCTGGCAGGCGGCAGTCTGCCAGAATTTTTATTGGTGAAAGCCCAAGAAATTTCTGGCGTAGAAATCCAGCCGGCAATTATTGAACAAAGAATTGATCCTGGCCAAACTTTTAATTCTAAAATTAAATTGACTAATTTAAGTTCGGAAAATAAAACTTTTTACGTAATTATCCGCGATATTAAGACGCTTTCCGACCAGGGATCCCCGATATTCGCCGCTGAAGGAGAATCTACCGGCTTTGAAATAAGCTCTTGGATTAAAATAACAGATAAATCTGTAAATCTTGGCGCCGGCCAAACAAAAGAAATTCCTTTTGCGATTGTTGTTCCGCTAAACGCTCCTCCCGGAGGCCATTTCGGAGGAATTTTTGTGACTCTCGCGCCTAAGCGTCCGGAAACAATCGGTATCGGCACTGGCATTGGTTATCAAGTTGGCACAATTATTAATTTTAGAGTTTCCGGAGAAATAATTGAAGAAGCGCGATTGAGAGGTTTTTCCGCCGATAAATCAGTTTATACTCGGCCGAAAGCGAATTTTTCCGTTAAAATAGAAAATCTTGGGAATGTTTTAGTCAGGCCGCACGGCATTTTGGAAATCATTGATCCTCTTGGCCGGCAAGAAACAATATTAAATGTAAACGAAGAAACCGCCGCCGTATTCCCTAAAACTATCCGGGAATTTAAAATTCTTTGGGAAAGCGATAAATTGCTGTTTGGTCCTTACAAAGCAATGCTTAGTTTAACTTACGGCGAAGAAGGCAGGCAGAGCCTTTTCGATAACGCGACTTTTTGGATTGTTCCTTTAAATATTATTTTGCCGGTTTTTGGAGCGTTGCTGGCGGCACTAGCAGGCATAATCTTATTTATTCGTTTTCAAGTGAGAAAAAAGGTTCGGCAAATTATTAAAAATACCGATGGCATTCCAGTAAATCGCAATAAAAAATCATCCGCTTTATTGCCGGCGTTCGCTTTGATAACACTGCTTACGTTGGTTTTGCTTTTATTGACGCTGCTATTTTTGCTTTTTGCTTAATTAATTAGATAATGAAAATAAAAAATTGTTTATTACTTATATTAGCCGGTTTAATAATTTTATTTTCCGAAGCAAGCGCTGTCGGGATAAATACCGATATACCCTCTAATCCAATCAATGCATTTAATAAGCAATTACAGGAAAAAGAAGCCGGGCTTATTAAAAAAGAGGCAGAGATAAATAATCAGCAATTTCCTTTTCAAAATAAAATTTTTATCGGCGGAGGAATTATTTTTTCGCTCGTTCTTTTAAATTTTTATTTGGATTATCGGCATAGGCAAAATAGCAAGAATGAAAATTAGGACATTTTTAATGACTGAGCTTTTTCTTATAACCGCTGTAGCCCAAAGCGCCACGCTAAATTTGGTCAGTGATACTTTATCTACTGCAAAGCCCGGCGTTGCCGCCAATCACACTATTAAATTTACAACTATCACTGCTATTCCGGTTTCCGGAACAATAGTCATTACTCCGCAATCGGGTAATTTTAATATTCCCT
>Ga0209541_10006609_pt1 | contig 19699 bp, 18 predicted proteins | sample RifCSPlowO2_01_FD_184027 | JGI IMG/M metagenome (GOLD analysis project Ga0209541, IMG submission 184027) | Groundwater microbial communities from Rifle, Colorado - Rifle CSP2_plank lowO2_0.1 (SPAdes) (version 2) | ecosystem: Environmental > Aquatic > Deep subsurface > Groundwater | place... | reverse complement strand
CGATGTGAGATTTATTATTGCCGGTTCAGGAGACATGGAACGCTCCCTGATGGAAAAGGCGGCAAGTCTGGGCATATCTGACAAGGTATTGTTCATGGGCTTTTTGAGGGGCGAGGAGCTCGATAGTGCATACAGAATGGCGGATGTTTTTGTGATGCCCTCTGTTTCCGAGCCGTTTGGTCTGACTGCACTGGAAGCAATGTCGCATTCTGTGCCCGTCATAATATCAAAACAGAGCGGTGTTTGTGAGGTTGTGAGGAACTGCCTCAAAACAGATTTTTGGGACGTTAACGAGCTTGCAAATAAGATAGTTTCAGTATTAGATTACCAGTCGCTTCATAAATGCCTCGTAGAAAATTCGACTTCAGAAATAAAAAATTTCAGCTGGGAGGAGCCAGCGCAAAAATGCATAACCATATACAATAATCTCCTAAATTAAAAATGGTTTCAGTGTGTTTTTATTTTCAAGTTCATCAGCCTTACAGAATAAGAAATTATTCTGTTTTTGATATAGGCAAAAATCACAATTATTTTAATGATGTGAAAAATGCAGAGGTGCTGAAGAAGGTTGCCGAGAAATGCTACAAGCCTGCGAATAAGGCGATACTCAAGCTCATAAAAAAGTTTAACGGGAAATTCAAGGTGGCTTACAGCTTGACAGGCTCAGTAATAGAGCAGCTGGAAACTTATGCCCCAGAAGTGCTAGACAGCTTCAAAGAACTTGTTGATACGGGTTGTGTTGAACTGCTTGATGAAACTTATTATCATTCACTTTCCTTCCTCTATTCAAAAAAGGAATTCCAGGAGCAGGTTATGCTTCACAGGAAGAAGATGAAGGAATTATTTGATTTCACGCCAAAGGTTTTCAGGAATACAGAACTCATCTATAATAATGAGCTTGCGTCTATGGTTGAAGAGATGGGGTATAAGGGGATTCTTGCAGAAGGCGCAAGCCATATACTTGGGTGGAAAAGCCCAAACTATCTTTACAAGGCAAAGGGTTCAAGCATAAAACTCCTGCTGAAAAACTACCATCTTTCAGATGACATTGCATTCAGGTTCTCTGAAAAAAGCTGGCGGGAATATCCATTGACAGCGGACAAGTTCGCAGAATGGATTAATGAAGTTAATGGCAACGGCTTTGTCGTCAATCTTTTTATGGATTATGAAACATTCGGGGAGCACCATTGGGAGGATACAGGGATATTTAATTTCCTTGAGCATTTTCCAGGGGAATTTCTGGGCAGAAGCTATAACGATTTTGTAACCCCGAGCGAGGCGGTTGAGAGGTACAGGGCAATGGATGAGCTCGATATTCCATTTGCTGTAAGCTGGGCAGATATTGAAAGGGACTTGTCTGCATGGCTTGGCAATGACATGCAAAGGGATGCAATCAAAAAATTATATGAACTGGAAGATGATATATTAAGCTCGGGGGATAACAAGCTGATTAGCGACTGGAGGAAACTCCAGATAAGCGACCATTTTTATTATATGTGCACAAAATGGTTTGCCGACGGGGATGTGCACAAATATTTTAACCCGTTTGATTCGCCGTATGACGCATTCATAAGCTTTATGAACATACTAAACGATATTAAAATAAGAATAAAGGAGGTGAAAGAAATGGCAAAAGTAGATTCCAACTCTCTGGCAAATGTGCCCGAAGAAAAGAAATTCTGGGTTTGTGACGGCAGGGTATTGAGAAACAGGTTCGAACTTGTGGCAGCGTTAAAAAACATGAACACAGGAACATACGGTTACCATGCAAACAAGAACAAGAATGACTTTGCTAAGTGGGTGAATGACATAATGGGCGACAAGAAGCTTTCCGATGCTTTGCTTAAAGCCAAGAACAGCGCTCTTGCAGCCAGGGAAGTTGAGATAAGGATAAATGAGTTGAAGAAGAAATGAGAAGCCTGATCCTGGGGAATGGAAGTCTTACAGTGCTTATTGATAAGTATAGCCAGCTTAGAGATTTCTATTTTCCCCATGTAGGCCAGGAGAACCATTTTGACCCGCAAGGACACAAGATTGGCGTCTGGGTTGAAGGACAACTAAGCTGGATGGATGACGGCAGCTGGGATATCTCTATAGAATATAAAAAGGATACCTTGGTAAGCAGTATAGTTGCAAGAAATCAGCAGCTTTCAGTCACTTTATTGATGGAAGATGCTGTTTGTTACAATAAAGATATACTTATTAAAAAGATAACCGTCAGGAACAATGGCGAGACAAGAGACATAAGAATTTTTGTAAGCCAGCATTTTTGCATTTATAGCACAGATTCGGGGAATACTGTTTATTATCATCCTGCAAAAAGGGCAATTATCTTCTATAAAGGCAAGAGATACTTCCTTATAAGCGCCTTCAATGGGAAGAAGGGATTTGACGATTATGCAACAGGCGTATCTCATTTCATGGGATTAGAGGGAACTTACAAGGATGCAGAAGACGGAGTTTTAAGCAAGAATCCAATTGAGCATGGCTCAGTTGACGCCACTGTCTCATTTCATCTTAAAATTGAGCAAAATGCGCATCACGTTCTGTATTACTATATTGCATGCGGGAAGAAATTTCAAGAGGTTATGGTTCTTGATGATGTTGTGATTAAGGAAACACCTTCTGTCCTAATAAATGAAACAGAAAAGTATTGGAGAGAATGGGTAAATAAATCCCCAGTTAAATTATCAGGACTTGATGAGGGCATAATAAGCCTTTTCAAGCGCTCTCTGCTCGTAATCCGCGCACATGTTGATGATAATGGGGGCATTATTGCCTCGACTGATTCAGATGTCTTGAGAACAAGCAGGGACAGTTACAATTATATCTGGCCGAGAGATGCCTCATTTACTGCAATTGCATTGAACAATGCAGGATACCATAATCTTGCAAGGAATTTTTTCCTTTTCTGCAAGAGGGTGATAACAGAAGAGGGATATATGCTTCCAAAATATAATCCTGATTTCTCTGCAGGAAGCTCGTGGCATCCTTGGATTAAGCATGGCATAATAAGATTGCCTATACAGGAAGACGAAACAGCACTCGTGCTGCATGCCATTGGAAAATATTACGAGTCAACGAAAGACAAGCAGTTTATTTCTGAATTATACAAGGATTTGATAAAGCTGACAGCTGATTTTCTTTCCAACTTTAGAAATAAATCAACAAATCTTCCTGTAGAAAGCTATGACTTATGGGAGGAAAAATTCGGGGTTCATACATTCACAACATGCAGCGTTTATTCTGCATTAAAAACAGCCTCACAGCTTGCAGAATTGCTTAATGAAAATAAGGACGCTGGTAAATATAAAAAAGCCGCAGAAGAGATTAAAAAAGCATTCGTGAGATTTCTTTATGACAAAAAGCAGGGAATTTTCCTTAAGAGGATTCATAAAAAGGAGAAAGAAAAGGGATTTGTGTCTTATTCTGAATATGATATGAGTGCAGCATATGCCCTGTATGAGTTTGATATGCCTATAGAAAGGGATGTTTTGAATGAATTCGTGTTGAAGACAATTGAGAAGCTGAAATGCAGGACAGGTGGTGTTGCAAGATATGATTCAGACCAGTATTACAGGGCAGAAGGCAATGAGCCATTTCCGGGCAATCCATGGATAATATGCACCTTATGGCTCGCGCAGTACCTCATAAAGATTGCAAACAGCAGGAATGAACTGAAAGAATCTATAAAGATAATTGAATGGGTGGCAAAGCATGCACTTAATACAGGGATATTATCAGAACAGATTAACCCTTTTACAGGCGAGCAGGTCTCTGTTTCCCCATTGGTATGGTCGCATGCAGAATTTGTGAATACAGTAATACTTCTTGCTGAAAGGAAAAACCAGCTGAATTAATGTCAGAAATATGCTTATTTCTGAACACAAGAAAATCTTTCGTAGATTTTCTGTGCAGGAAATTCAAAGAATTTCCTTGTATCCTAAAAACTCACAAGCCACTCAAAGTTTTTTTGATCAGTAAGTTTAATAAAGCGTTATCTTGTTCTTTTGCCAGAGGGCGAGGGCCCATGGTTCAACGGTAGAACACGAGGCTGGCAGTCTTGTGATTCGGGTTCAATTCCCGATGGGTCCATCTGGGATTTAAAAATGGCAGGGGAATATCATGGTATATTTGGTAAGAGAAGTACATTTATTTCTCTAGTTTTGATGTTAATAGGAATTATTGGTTCTATCGCATTGCGTTTGGTTTTACCTTTAAGCAGGATAAGCAATCTTTATGCCAGCATTTCTTGGTATTTCGCTATGATTCTTTTTATAGTCTTTTACATATATCGTTTTTATGTTGAAGAAAAGAGGCAAGCAATAATTATAAGTAACAGATTAATAGAAAAAACCAGAGACGGAAAAGTTGATACAGAAGACTTAAATAAGATTAGAACAATTTTGAATTCTTTGTTAGTGTCAAAAGTAAAAGTTAATTACCTTTTCTTGTTAATCATAACAATCGTTTTTTTGATTTTTCAAGTATTTATTGATATAATCCTATAATGTCAAGAACACTTGACAAAAACTACACACTTTAGTGTGTAGTCGTGTGTTCTTGAGCATCCTAAAGTTGCACACAAACCGCACACTTTAGTGTGCGGTAACACACAGCAACTTTTTGATCTTAGATTAATATGAAAAAATGAAGGGCTTAATTGAAAAATTAAATCAACTTGGTATTCTTGAAAGGCAAAAAGTCATATTAAAAAGCAAAAAAACTTCAGATTTCTATATTGACATAAAAAAGGCATATGGCTTCTCAGAGATTTTGAATGAAATAACAGATAGATTGTATGTTTTAATTCCTAAAGAAGCAAATTGTATCGCCGCTTCGGACTATGGGGGTTTGCCTATTGCTACTGCAATAAGTTCCAACTATGGCCTGAATTTAGTTCTAATAAGAAATAAAAGAAAAAATTATGGGCTCAATAAGCTAATAGATGGCTATATCCCTAACTTAAAAGATAAAGTTGCAATTGTAGACGATGTTATGACTACTGGCAGCAGTTTGAAAAAGATAATAAATGTTATTAAGCCAACTAAAGCAAAAATCTTAGGTTGTTATGTTGTTGTAAATAGGGGAAAAGTGAATTTAGAATATCCTATTCATTGGCTTTTTGAAGCCAAGGATTTTTCCCAAAATAAGAAATGAACAATAAAAATAAGGCGAAAATAATCTGCAAGTTTCTCAAAAAGCGATACAAAAAACATCTTCTTGACTTGAAGAACTGGCATGAGAATAATTTCCAGCTGTTAATAGCAACTATCCTTTCGCAAAGGACAAGGGATGAAAATACTGAAAAAGCAGCATCGCAATTATTCAGGGTTGCATCAACCCCTGAAAAGATATTAAAACTGGATAATAAAAGATTGCAGAAACTGATAAAGCCCTCTGGCTTTTACAGGCAGAAGGCAAAGAAGATTAAGCAAGTAAGCAGAATTATTCTTGAGGTGTATAAAGGCAAAGTGCCAAACACAAGAGAAAAACTTCTTGAGTTTCCAGGTGTCGGCTATAAAACAGCAGATGTTGTATTATGCTATGGCTTCAACAAGAAGACAATTCCAGTTGATGTGCATGTTGCTGTGTGCAGCAGGAGACTCGGTTTAACGAAAAACACAGAGCCGGAAAAAATAAGGATTGATTTGGAGAGAATAATCCCAGAAAAATGCAAAAGGGTTATAAATCTTGGATTCGTGAATTTTGGCAGGGAGATATGCCGCACAAGAAACCCAAGATGCGCTGTCTGCGAATTAAGCAAGATATGCGGCTATTACAAAAATGCCAGTTCAAGAAAAAAGAGATGATTGCCTATTTTGCAGGATAATTGAAAAAGAAATTCCATCATATACTATTTATGAAGACTGGGAGATTACCGCATTTTTAGACATAAGCCCGGTAAATAATGGGCACACGCTTGTTCTGCCTAAAAATCATGTTGAAAATCTTCTTGAGATGGATGATGAAACAATCCGCTCTGTTTTTATTAAGGTGAGAGATATTTCAAAGGCGGTAATGAAATCAATGAATGCAGATGGTTTCAATATAGAAATTAACAATTACAAAGCAGCAGGGCAGCTGGTAGATCATGCTCATGTTCACATTGTGCCAAGATTTGAGAGTGACGGGTTGAAGCACTGGCCCGGCAAAAAACTGGCTGAACAGGAAATGAGAGAGATTGCTGAGAAAATAAAGAGTATTCTATGAGAGTTATTACGTGATATAAAAATATATTTAAATCCCTAAATAAAGAAAAACTAATGAGCAGACAAAGGGAGAGATGTCTGGTATCTCAAGAGATTAGAGATGCATTAAATAAAAGGATAATAGTAAGCCAGAACTCTCTTAATCTAGAAGACAGAATCCAACCATCTTCATTTGAACCAATAATTGGGGATGAAATCTTTATTCTTGATACAGAGCAAGAAGGACTTTTCAGGCCAAGTAGTAAAGAAACAATTTATAGAACTCTCCTTCAAATTCCCTCAAGGAGGCGTAGAAGAATTTCAATCGCCTCTGGTTTTGAGATACAAGCGGGATATTCTTATATTCTTCCTTTAGAAGAGAAATTAAATCTTCCCATCGGCTTCAGGGTAAAAGCATCGCCTAAAAGCAGCCAAGGACGATTGTTTAATTATGTAAGATTAATTACAGACTTTAACAGCAATTTTGATGAGGTCAATGAAAATAATGGTGCCAAGCCATTAGATATGTGGCTTTTGATTCAACCTCTTGCATTTAACTGCATTATAAAGCCAGGATTATCTCTTAATCAACTAAGAATTTTCTATGGAGACAGTCAATTAAATGATAGGGAGATTAGAAGTGTATATGAAAAAGAACCTATTCTATTTACAAATCATAATTGGGAGAATATTCCAATACAGAATCCAATTATACAAAATGGTATAAGAATAACTGTAGACGCCTCTGGCTCAAATACATCTGGAATTGTTGGATTAAGAGCAAGAAAAAATCCCATACCAATAGACCTTTCTTTAACTAAAAGATATAATGTTGAGGACTATTTCGAGCCAATAAAGAGTAAAGATAATGCAGTTGAAATTTTTCCAAAGACACACATGTTATTGTTTTCTAAAGAATATATAAAAATACCTTCTCATCTTAACGCAGAGTTGAGAGACCATTCACATGTGGGAATAAAAGGCTCTCTTCATTTTGCTGGATTTTTTGATAATCTCTTTAATGGAAATGCTGTTTTGGAGGTTCGTTCAGATGAAATCTCTCCTATAAATTTAGAAGATGGTACACCAGTAAGCGAACTTATTTTCTTTAATTGCAATATTCCAGACAAATTATATGGTAAGGAAATAAACTCTCATTATTTAGGGCAGCTTGGTCCAAAAGCTCCAAAATACTTTATTAGCACAGACTTTAGGGATTTATCCAGGTCATATGCAAAATTAGCCAATAAGATTGCAGTATTGACTTCTCAAGAATTAAAAGAATTTCGCAGAAGCGATAGAGGACTAGAATTCATAACAGTAGAAGAGGAGAAGAGAATGAAAGAGGGTATCAATAATAAGGCTTTTTGGCATCTTAGATACGATTGTGAAAATGACGAGTCATTGCTGCAGCCCATCCCATATGTCATAATTCTTAGAGATAATGAAGTATTTTTATATAAAAGGGCAAAAAGTAAGGAACACTATGGAGATGAGAGATTATTCAATAAACTTTCTATAGGGGTTGGGGGTCATATTAAGCAAGAAGATGCTCCAGACTATATAGGCAATTGCATCAAGAGAGAGGTTTATTTAGAGGAGATTAAATTTGAAAAAGAGGCGTCAGAACCGATAATAATAGGCACGCTTGTGGCTAAAGATGAGCCAGTAGACAGAGTGCACTTTGGACTTATTTATGCAATAGAAACAAATGGCGATGTCTATCCTAAAGAACCATCTCTTGTTAAAGGAGAATTCAAAAATATTTCAGAAATTTATAGAATTCTTGAAAATAGGGATTATGAAGTTGAAACATGGACAAAGCTTCTTCTACCTCATATTAAAGATATTAGAGATAAAGTCAGAAACTATGTAAAATAAGAAATCTTTTAAAATACCCTTTCTTCTTGATTTTATATTGTTACACAAATGGCTGCGTAGCTCAGTTGGTAGAGCGCTGCTCTCATGAGGCAGATGTCGGGGGTTCAATCCCCTCCACAGCCATGTGTCTGAGGCATTTTAATATGGACAAACTGGAAAGGACAGCAAGGGCATTCAATTTCGAATCAGTGCTCGCCTGCATAATAGTCATATTGCTTAATGTAAGCCATATCATAACATATTTTGTATCGGCTCTTGCAGTTCTTCAGATTATTCATCTAATTTTTGGGGATGTCACTGACTCTTATCACCTATTGAGAAAAAAGGGATTTCTCAGGGTTTATCTTCCCTTTTTGGTTTTTTTCTTCGTGTTAACTTTAGCAGCAGTTATAATACTTGATTGGGAGGCAAAGATTTACTTTCTCCTCATACTTTTGGCATTTCTTGCGGATTTTGAGGCAAATAGAATAAGGGTTAAAAAATTGAGTAAAAATAAGATAAACAAAAAAAGAAAGAAGAAATAAAAAATTAAAAACAAATCTTGCTTACTTTTTGCCTAGGACAATATCTATTGTGCTTACGTTTACTTTCCTCTTCTCGGCGTTTTCAAATTCCTCCGAATCTATTCTAATGTCCTTCACTGCTAGATTTTGGTCTTTCAGGAATCGCTTTGTGCATACCTCTGCAACATCCACTGCCCTTGAAATGAATTTTCCTCTCGCCCTTACAGTCACTTCCTTTGCCCCTTTTGTTGTGAACTGCATTACCACCGCGGTAACATAGTTCATGAAGGGCTTGGTGCCGATAAACACTGTATTTTCATCTGATCTCTTTTGCTCTGTCATTTTAACCTCCTGTCATTTTTGTTTGATGTTATTGCTTGAAGCAATCCTTAAGCAACAATGCTTAGCATGCTTATCTCTTTGCCAGCTTTGTTATATAACCCGCAATGGCATTTCTTGCCTTTTTCTGGTTTACTGCCTTGCCTAGAATTTTCTTGTTGTTTTCAAAGCCCTTGGTAAATATGCCTGGTTTCTCAATTATCAGTCTCTTGGCTATTCTCTTGACTATTGCAGATTTTATTCGTCCCATTTTCTAACTTGTTATCTGTCTGAAAATCAGGTAACTTTTAAAGGTTTCTATTTCAGAAGAAGCCCTTTTGTTAAGCTTTCCGGAAGAAAGGAATAATACAGGCAGTCTCATGCCTTGCCCCCTGCTTAATGCAAGATTAAGGTCATTTTCAGTCACAGTTTTCTTGTCCTTTGCCACAAGAAGCATTATCATCTCCCCTATGGAGGAATTTATCATAACCTTTCCAAGCATTTCCTTCCTTTTCTTTTCAATCTCTTCAATTATCCTTATCTTTTCCCTTTCAATATAATGATAAACACTTTTTATGAACTCGTCAGGTTTTTCTGCAATTTTCTTCTCACTTTCCTCCTCCTTTTCATATATCTTCTGTTTTGTTGCCGCCTCAGCAGACTTTTCCTGTTTTCTTTCGGGGGATTTAGTTCTTGTCATCTCCCTTATTTGTCTTATTGCGTCTTCTGTCGGCAGGGATAAAAATCTCCAGAATATCTTTTCCTTGTCATCTATGCTGGCCTGCAATGGAATCGCGAAGTCCTTTATGTCCCTTATTGCAACCCTATGGGCAGGTTCAAGCTTCTCGTCTTCAAGCACACCCTTTTTCTTTAACAGCATAAAAACCTCCTTTTCCTTTCCCCCGAGATAGTTTATAAAATTCTCAAGCATGTTCTCCTGCCCGCTCAGGTAATAAAGGGGCGAGCCGCCTACTTTCAGATTGCTTGTTTTTATTGCTTTTTCAGAAATCATCTCAGACATTATTGCAGACGCGAAAAGCGTGCTTAGTTCAATTCCCCTTGCAACCTGTATAGGCAGCATAGGCCCCCTGGAATTTATAAGTTCTATTATCTTAGCCTTTTTTTCCTCTACATTTATCATGGTAAACCTCAATTAATTTAAATAGAATTATGGTTTTTTCCACTCTATCTCATAATAAGTTACATCATTCTCGTCATCAACAATTCCTATGAGCAGCTTTTTGCGCGTTGAATGCGCAACCCTGTTCTTTGCGGCAAATTCCTGCCATGTCAGGCTGTTTGATTCATAGACAGGATAAAGAATCCATTTTGCATGGTCCTCTCCAGGCTTGACACCTCTTTCATATATCCTGAAATCTGCGCCAAATTTTAATGCAGTCTTGACTATATAGCCCCTGTTCCTCATGTCCCTAAAAACAACAAATCTTGTATGGAAATTCGCCTCATCCTTTTGTGCCTGAAAGAGGAATGAATTGAAGCTTAATTTCTTTTTTCCAGAATAAACCTGGAGCTTTCCCTTTTCAATAAGATAAAGCGCCTCTGCCAGCGAGTAATATATCTTGCCCTCTGTTGGCTCTCCAAACCTGCTTTGCTCGTATAATGTGAAGGCGTCCTGCGCATTGCTGAATACCCTGCCTCCTGTAAGAATCGCCTTAAATGACTTCTCTTTCGGTGCTGCTTTGGCTTTCTCGGGCTTTTTCTTTGATATTGCTTTTTTTCTCTTTGCCATGCTCATAACAAATGAAAATGATATTTAAATCTTACTTGAGAGCTATTGAAGCATAATTATCTTTCAAATTATATTTAAATCTTACTCGGAGCAACTATTTCTTTTCTATCCTGCTTATAATCTTCCTCAGGCTTTCTTTCCCTAAATCACCCATCATTATATCCCCCTTCCCTTTGATGTATGTATAGACTCTCCCTTCAGGGTCTATGAAGCAATAGCGCCTGTCATATTGGGAGTATTTTCTTATATTTATCTTAATGTTCGGAAATTGGTCTTTGGTTCTGCCTGCAATTTCATCAAATTCCTTTTCATCCAAAAAGAACTTATCCTTGTTTTTCTGCCCCCTGTTTAACGGGCTGAACTCCAGGAGTGACCAGTAAGAAACAGGCAACCTCTCCAATAAATTTCCTATTTCAGGAATATCCTCTCTGTTTGATTTAGTGACCAATGTTTTTGCATTGACGGGAACCCCTAATTTGTTGAATATCTTTATAAGAAATGCTGTATGCTTGAGAATCTCCCTGTTTCCGCGCATCCTGAAAACTGCTTCTTCATTTGAACCATCCAAGGTCAAACTTACTCTTGAAACGATTTTTGACAGCCGATATGCCAGTTTTTCATCTAGTATTAAGCCATTAGTATGCAAAATGATATTCAATCCCTTAGACCTCATGTATTCCAGAATACTTAGAAAGTCATTGCTTATCGTAGGTTCACCTCCGCTTAAGGTTACTAAATTTATTCCAGACTCTGCTATGCTGTCAATAATCCTTTTTTTAAAATCAAGAGGAGGGTCAGAAAACTTTTCACCCCAAAAGCAAAATTCACAGCTTAAATTGCATGAATTCCCAAGCAGGTAGTGAATCTCTTCCATAACTATGGTTTATAATAAAAGTTTAATAATCTATCTGGAAAGAAAGATATTTAAGAATACTCCCCTTTCCCACTTTATGGCAATAGATATAACCTTTCTTGGAACATCCCAGGCAGTCCCGACAGCAAAAAGGAATCATACATCTATCCTGGTCAGATATGGCAGTGAAATGATTCTTGTTGATTGCGGGGAAGGGACACAGAGGCAGTTCAGAATCGCGGGAATTAACCCGTGCAAGCTTACCCGCATCCTTATCACTCACTGGCACGGCGACCACATTTTGGGAATTCCTGGCCTGCTTCAGACACTTGCGCTCAATGGCTATAATAAAACGCTTTATGTCTATGGCCCAAAAGGAACAAAAAGATTTATGGACATGATTTATCAGCCTTTTGTTTTTTCAGGCAAAATAGATGTCAGGGTTGAAGAGGTAGCGAAGAGAGAGGTTATTGACACCAAGGATTTTGTTGTAGAGGCATTTCCCCTAGATCATAGCACTTATTGCAATGCTTATTCCTTTGCAGAGAAGGAAAAGAGAAGGATGGACACTTCAAAAATAAAAAAATTTGGGCTGAAAGGGGAGATAATAGGCAGATTGCAGAATGGGGAAAGTGTTTCCTATGACAGCAGGACAATCAAGCCGGATGATGTTTCATACATACAGAAAGGAAAGAAAGTGGCATTTCTTCTTGATACAGCAATGTGCGAGAACTGCATTAATGTTGCTAAAGACGCTGATTTATTAATCAGCGAGGCAACTTACTCCTCTGAAATTGAAAAGAAAGCAAGTGAATACAAGCACCTTACTTCAGCAAATGCGGCAGAAATAGCAAAAAAGGCAAAAGCCAAAAAATTAATTCTTACCCATCTCTCGCAGAGATATGAGAATGATGAGCAGAAAATACTAAGAGAAGCAAAAAAGATATTCGCCAAGACAGAATTAGCAAGGGATTTTATGAAAGTTGAGGTTTAGTCTGATTATTTGAAAATATTGTTAACCCTATACTTTACTGCCTCATCAATAAGTTTTATAGCCCTATATTTCCCGCTTTCTTTTACCCCGTCTTCCATTATGCCCCTCTTTATTCTTCCATAGATATCATCTGCTTCTTTATTCAAGAGAGCCAGCTCTTTCTCGGAAATATGGCTCTCGGTAAGAGGATATAATTTTATGCTTAGCATTCTCTTTAAGTAATCTCTTTTTTGTGCATCCCTCTTATAATAAACATCTGCTAAATGATTAGCACATTTGAGTAATAACTCCTGCACCTTTATTTCGTGTGTCATTAGTTCTCCTGGGAAAGGCGGACTAACTCTTTTGATTTTTTTAAGAAATTCTTTTTCAAAGTCATATAACTTTCCTTCTAGCTTAGTCATAGAAAACCATATATGATACCACTTTATAAAGACTATTGTAACAGAAAATAATTATTAGTTATTTCTTCTTTTCCTTTGATTCCGCTTCCTTTAGCTTTAATTTCTCTTCCAGGTCAAGTTTTTCAAGAAGTTCCTTGTACCTGTTTCTTATAGTTACTTCTGTTATCCCTGCAACATCTGCAACTTCTCTTTGTGTTTTCTTTTCATTATTCAGCAATGCGGCAACATACAATGCAGCCGCAGCAATTCCTGCAGGACCCCTTCCAGATGTAAGCTCTGATGCTTCTGCTCTTTTCAGTATTTTTAATGCATCATTCTGTGTTTTCGGTGATAAATGCAATATCGAGGAGAATCTAGAAATATAGTCTTTGGGATTTGATGCAGTAACCTTTATTGCCAATTTTCTTGTTATAAACCTGTAGGTCCTGCCTATCTCTTTTCTTTCAACATCAGACGCATTTGCAATTTCATCAAGCGTTCTTGGGATGTTATAGCTTCTGCATGCTGCATAAATACAAGCCGCAATTACAGATTCCATGCTTCTTCCTCTTACCAATCCCCTCTGCAGTACGAAATTATAAACCCTTGATGCCTCTTCTCTTACAACGTTTGGAAGGCTCAGGAAGGATGCAACCCTGCGCAGTTCAGACATCGCTAATCTTAAATTCCTTTCAATGCTCGTTGATACCCTTTCCTGCCACTTTTTTAGCCTTAAGAATTTTCTTGTTTGCTTTGCTCCCTCCAGCCTGTAAATATCAGAAATCTCGCCTATATTTGTTGTCAGACCCTTGTCAAATTTTTGCATGCTCATTGGAGCCCCGCCTCTTCCCTTTTTCTCACCCTCTTCTGAATGGCTCCATTCCTGCCCCAAATCGACCATCTTCTCTTCAACAACTAATCCGCAGTCCTGGCAGATTACTTCTCCCTTCTGCTCATCATATGTGAGGTTTATGCTGTTGCATTCAGGGCATTTCTTGATGAATTGAGTGGGCATTTTGCAGATTTATTTTTTTAGCAATACAGAAAAAATATCAGTTTTTTCTGTCCCCCAAAAATCTTATGATTTTTTGTGGTATTTATAAATATTTCGCAAAATCATTTATAAATCTTTCGGAATGCTTTTAAATACTCTAAGAAGGCATGAGAATCGCATTAACACTTGATTCCTGGCTTGGCCTGTTTGTTATTCTTGCCTTGCCCAAATCAGTGTCTATTATTGCGCCCTTTATCAGAACATTTTTTCTTGCGAGAAATCTGTTTGCAGGGGTTTCAATGACATTTTTTATTGTTGCAGGCTGGCATTTTTTTGTTTTTGGGTCAAAAATATTTACTTTGCTTGTGGATAAAAGAACTGTTCTTGTCTTGCCTCCCCTCATCCTCATCTCTTTCTTTTTTTCCTTTCCCAATTTTACTTCTCTAGGTTTGCCAGCTAGCTCATAAAGCTTTTTCTTCCTTATCTTCCTGTATTTCCCGCCAGAGGATTTTCTTCCTTGCATGTTTTAAGCATAAAAGGTCGGTTTAAATATTTTGTTATTAACAGCATTAACAGATTTTAAGAGGGCTGATTAGTATATGATATATTATAATAAGATTTAAAAACTCTTTAATCAAGATTAAAATATGGTTAACGGAATCGAGAGACCTTTAGATTTATTGAACAGCTCGAAGGGAAAAGAAGTATTGGTGCAGTTAAAGAACGATGTGCAGTTAGTCGGAACATTGCTGGCATTCGACATCCACATAAATGTGGTTATTGACAACACAAAAGAAATCCAGAACAATGAAGCGAAGAGGAACATCGGGCTTGCATTCGTCAGAGGAGACACAATAATCTTTATTTCCCCGGCATCACAAGCATCTTAAGGATTTTTCTGACATAAATTTTTATACTATGCTTTCTCCTAATTTGAAGAGCATAGAAACTTTGGTTTCATTAAGAAGGCATTTATGAGGGAAATGAATGAGAAACCGTAGGTTTCTTATGCGGGGGTGCCGGAGCGGTCAAACGGGTCAGGCTTAGGAGAGCCTCTTTTCTTTCAAAAAGAAAAGACCTTCGGGAGAAAAGAAATTAGACTCCCGAGAAAAACTAAGATACCTGATGGCTTAGTGCCTGCGTAGGTTCAAATCCTATCTCCCGCATATATACTCAATGGTATAATCGCCCGATGTCGGTGGCAAAAGGGGCGTTTAAGCGAACTATTGATAAGATTTCTATTTTTTTATCTGGGGGAAAGGATGCGAGGGGTGGAGGGGGATGGATGAGAGATATTTGTCTTTCTGACAAGTTTAAGTTAAGAAATTATTTTTCTTTAGCATAGCTAAGATGATACTTAAATAGGGAATCATAATCTTTTCGTAATATCTCTTGCTGTCTTTTTATTTTAATGGCAGAGATTATAAAAGAGCGTATTAGATAAATAGAAATAAAACTAAAAAATATTACTAAAAATAGCTTATTATTAAACGACATCGGGTCAAGATGCCATCAAACCATCGTAGGTATCTCCCGCATTTTCTATTCAGGCATACATGCTTAATGATTGAGAAATAGCTGCAGCAATCTGGTTTTGCTCAGAGGGATTTTCAAGAATTGATTCATCGTTCTGATTGCAGATAAATGCTGTTTCAATATAGATGCCCTGGGCATTATTGGTAGAACCAATAACTTGGTAGCCTGCAGCATATACACCTTCTTTTACTTGATCATTGTTCCTAAGTTTCAAGTTTGTTGCATCTGAAATCGCTGTTGCAATGTCTTTTGCCAATTCAAGAGTATAAGATTCTGCATTTCTAGAATATGCAACCTGTAATCCTGTAGAAGTGGGGCATTTTTGTCCTGGAGTGCTTCCATAAGAATTTGCATGGATGCTTATAAACAAGTCAGCCTTTGCATCATTTGAAATCTTCACTCTTTCAGCAAGAGAGGGATAAGAGTCATCTTCTCTTGTCATTATAATAGAATATCCCTTTGCTTCCAGCATTGTTTTCAATTTTTTTGCAATCTCCAGAGCAATAACCTTTTCTGGCTTAGTTTCATCATATGGATTCAATGCTCCGGGATCTTTTCCGCCATGCCCAGGGTCAAGAACTATTACTGTTTTTTTGGTTCCAGTTTCGCTTTCAAGTCCTGCATAAATATTTTTCACCTTGGTTACATATTCTCTTGCATTATTGCCCTTTGTTCCCTTGCATGAGTTTATGTCACTCTTGCAATTTTTTCTTACATATGTCGGGCCTTGGTTGTATGCGGCAAGTGCAAGATTTACATCTTTGAACTCGTCATACTGGCACGCATAATAGCAAATTCCCCCCCGGATATTCTGCTCAATGTTATTCCTATTCACGCTAAAGCCGCAGAAATTCTTGCATGTTCCTGTTGCAATGTCACTGGTTGCATCAGTTGTCAGTCCCATGTAACCTACTGCAGTCCCAAGCTTTTCCGCTCTTATTGTCACGTCAGTAGATTTCCAGCTGCTTTCTTTTTCTATTATAGACCTTATAATATTAAAATTTATATCATACTGCTTTGCATACTGGTTAATCAGCAAATATACTGCTTTTCTTTGCTGGTATGAATCCTCCTTTTGTGCACTCGCAAAATCCTGCGAGTTGTAACTTCCATCTGCCCAATTGTCAGGAATAATCTCTGCGGCTTCTGCGTTTGTATTGAAAAATTCGTTTTGTACCTGCTCAAGGAATGTTTGCTTGGCAACTGGTTCTGAGCCCTTTTCATAGCATCCAATATTAGAGCCGCCCCATATGCAATTATTTAATCCGCAAAAATTACTATTGCATTCCTTTTCATTATTAAGAGCATCGCATTTCATATCCTTATAGCAGTTATGGCAGGCATCTGTTGTAAGCTTTTTTTCAATATAGCAATTTCCCGCTTTATGGCATTCTTCATAAGAGCATGTTAGGTAAAAGCCCTTTTTGCCGCAACTTGTGCAATCTGCTAATTCTTCAGGACCAACAATTCTCTCATTAGTATATATCATCATTTCCTCATCATTTGCCGTCTCCCATTTTCCATTTTTCCATATATACAATTTATAAGGTTGTTTGCTGCCCTTGCCGAATATGAATATGCCAACTTTCTTGTCAACTGTAACATCTTCTGTCAATCCCTCTTGCTCTCCTACCTTTGTTACGTCACCTACCTGCTTTTCAGGTTCAGGCGATTTTTTTTCAATCTTTTTCTCATAAATAATCCTTGTAATTTTGTCATATACCCCTACAATGACATGCTCTGCCTTGATTTTGTATGAATTGACAAATGATTTGGATATGACATCCCTTAGCTCATTTATAACTGGATTGATCTTGCCTTCTATGAATAATTCAATTTCTCTGGCAGTTGTCTTGCCTTGGATATCCTTTCCTATCTCTTCAAGCATCTTGCCAGCATCCGCAGTACTTTTCATAAGCTCTTCATAACTTGTCTTGTTGTCCCATAACCCTTGGACATCAAGTGTTTCAACAAGCGCTTTTGCATTCTCTAATGTTCTTGTTGCAATGCCTGTATCGCTTATGCTCCGGTTTACTGATTTGGTATCAAGCCAGCATTTTACATTCTTATCTGTGCAATAGCCGACTGCAGTATATCTTCCTACTTCAGTGCTTGCCCCAGGGTCATCTGTTGCGCATATCCTTATTATTCCCCGCTTGTAGATTGCAGGATTTGTTGCTTCCTCAACACCCTGCTGGATATTTAATGAAACGAGTGGCATCAAACTTGCGCTGCCAGAAACACATTCCTCTTCTTTTGTAACCTCTTTTGTTGCCTGCTCTTCAAGATACAGGTTCTTTAGTTCATCAACTGCGAAATTAGTAGTAACTTGAGTAAATCCGCATTTTTCATTATTGTCGATTCTTACGCATAATTCCTTGTAACCTGCAGGAGCAGTGAAATCAACTGCCTTGTCAATTTTCTCACCCTTTGGAATAAATCCTACCGTGCCAGGCACTTGAATGTTTCCTAATGACTGGTAATATGCAGTTGCAGGGGCAGAACTGCCTTTTAAGTAAACATTATAATAAACTCCCTTGTCCTTGCCGGCATAAATCCAAACATAAACTTTATACTGTGATGTTGCAGGAACAGTCGCATCTGTCAAAACATTCTCAGAAAATTTCGCATAAAATTGCGTTGGGCTTTCAGGTTCTGTTAATTTGTCAAAGAAGTCCTTTGATGTGGGATATCTTGCAGATACAAAGCCTTTGCATACCTCGCTTCCAATCTCTTCAGTGCTTCTCGCCTGGAATGCCTTGAATGCATTTGCGCCATAATAATTTGTAAAGTAATTTACAGATTTTCCAAGATTGTCCCATGAATCTTGAACTACTAAATATTCCCCGCCGCCCCTGCTTTTCCCCTCAAATATTGACTGCATCAACTGGGGCACTCCTATTTTCATCAAGGGTATTGCCTGTTTCCAGAAGAATTCACACAGATAAATAGACTGCATTTCATCGCATATCCCGACAGTTTTTCCGGTATCAAGATTCTCCTGCAGGCATTCCCTGTACGCCTTCATTATCATTACAAAATTATCCAATCCTGCATGAATTCCAGACAAGCACACAGGGACAATAACGCCTCCTTCAGAGGGCATGCCAAAATTAGGCAGGCATAACATTATTCCTCCGATTATTCCTGTCTGCACAACATCAGGAACAGCATATCTTCCTCCGAAGTCGCATCTGCTTGAGGGGCATAAAACAGGGTCGCATAAATTGAACATTGTATTGCAATCACCAGGAGACATGAAATCCTCGCATTCTATCCCTGGGTTGAGAACAGGAGCGGCTGTCACAGGAATCGCCTTTTCAATTCCAGGCAGGCTTATACTTTTTATTCCGCTTTTATAAGCGCTGGCAACTTTGTAGATGGACTGTTGTGCTTTTGTAACAAGGTCATTAAGCTTTGTTTGGCTAATACAATTAAAAGCAGGCAGTTCGCCGCTTGTTTGGTAAAGATTATACTGCTGGCATTTATCATCCCTATCCGAACTGGAGAAAAATTCTGCCAAGCCATTTTCCCCAACATTGCAGAGCCAGAAGCTTTCAACCTTTCCAGATGACGCAAATGCACTTATTCCCATGCCTGCAGGGCTTGTTGCAGCATACCACCCCTCATTTGTGTCGAGAGGGACAAGCGCAGGCAGCCCCTTGTATGGCTCAGTTTCATGGTATTTCACTTCTGGACTCCTGTATAGATTATTGCATTTTAGAGTTGTTTCCTTCACAATAATTCCTCCCGCAACAAGCTTTTCTTCCTCCTTTGAAAGTTCTCTAAGTTTTACTGTTAAGTTGTCGGGGCTTTTTTCAAGATGATATATCTTATTTCCCATAAGGGAATTTCCGCTCTTGTCGCCCATAACATAAAGAAGCCCTATTGAGGAGGGGATAATGCTCGCCTCTCCCTTGTATTCCTCGCTTCCCTCTTTTCCCTCAACAACAATCTTTTTGGTTTCCTTGAAAATTGGCGCTTGTGTTTTATGGTTGTTTGTCAATTCAAGCATCTGGCTGCCAACATTTTTTGCATAATCTTCAGGAAGATTGCTTTTTATTGTCGCCTCTTCATTCTTTAACGCAATTGTCTTTTGCATAGGAGACATAATCTTGTAAAGATTGTCTTTTGCCTTCTCTTTTAATTCAGGCGATGCTTTCGGGTCTTTGTAAACACGCATCCATAATTCCATATCACTCAAGTCCTGCGAGAACGCATCCGACTTGCTAAGGTTCTTCATTATGCTGTCAATATCGTTTGCTTTTAGCGGATTTTCAGTCTTATTGCCCAAGT
>Ga0209541_10006608_pt1 | contig 19702 bp, 20 predicted proteins | sample RifCSPlowO2_01_FD_184027 | JGI IMG/M metagenome (GOLD analysis project Ga0209541, IMG submission 184027) | Groundwater microbial communities from Rifle, Colorado - Rifle CSP2_plank lowO2_0.1 (SPAdes) (version 2) | ecosystem: Environmental > Aquatic > Deep subsurface > Groundwater | place... | reverse complement strand
ATAGTTTACTGTTACGCCACTAGTCAAAGACTAGTGGAAATCAGAGTATTATAAATGTTTTCATTATGATTGAACAAAATATACTATTTTTGTGCATTGAGAATGAATAAATATTTTAATTCCTTTCTGATAGGTTACATATTTTGTTACACTATATGACAGATCAATAGTCTATAAGTATTGTGTTCTTGTTAACGCTGAATAAGCAACAGTTCAATTCTGCCTCTTCATATTAGTAGAGAGTTATAAAGAGCATAGTTTCTTGTGTCTACATAGAAAGATTTATAAATAATGTGGACATAACAATAATATGACATACACAGAGATTAGAAATATTAATGGAAAAAAGTATTATTATAGGGTTTTGTCTATAAGAAATAAAAATAAAGTTTCAAAAAAAAGAATATATCTCGGGCATGATTTATCAAATTCTGAACTTTTAAAGAAAGAAAAAAAGGCAGATGAAAGACTATTATATAAAAGATTAATAAAAAGAAATAAAGAAATTGAAAAAATAAAGAGGAGAATACTGCCAATTCTAAAAAAGAACAACATAAAAAAAGCAGGTATTTTTGGAAGCTATGCTAGAGGAGAACAAAAAAAGAACAGTGATATTGATATACTTGTTGAGCCAGCAAAAAATATGGGTTTTAAATTCGCAGGATTGGAAATTCAGTTAACAAAAGCATTAAAGAGAAAGGTTGATTTGGTAAGTTATGGTGGGATAAGTCCTGACTTAAAAAATAAAATTTTAAGTCAGGAGATGAGAATAATATGACTGAGAAAGATGATTTGGCTTTTATTAAACATATTTTAGAGAGTATTAATGCAATAGAAGATTTTTCTAGGGATCTATCTAAAGAAGAGTTGGTTTCAAATAGACTAAAACAAAGCGCCATTGTTAGGGAAATAGAAATTATAGGGGAAGCTATTAGGAATATATCTGAGAATCTTAAAAATAAACATAAAGAAATTGAATGGAAAGAAATTGTTGGCACCAGAGATAAAATGATTCATCATTATTTTGGTATTGACTTTAATATTGTCTGGAATATAATCCATGAAGATATTCCTATCTTGAAAAAACTAATAGAAAAAATAAAAAAAGAAGAGAAGTAATATGTTAAAAGTTTTTAATACATTAACTAGAAAAAAGGAAATATTTAAGCCCATAAAAGATAAAAAGATTCAGTTATTTGTCTGTGGAATAACCCCGCAAGATAATGCTCACATAGGACATGCTAAAACATATATTCAATTTGATGTTATTGTTAAATATTTAAGATATTTAAAATATGATGTTTTCTATTTACAAAATGTTACTGATATTGATGATAAAATAATAAAAAGAGCTAATGAAGAAAACAAGACTTGGAAAGAAATTGCTAGAAAGTATGAAAAAGAATATTATGATGACATGAAAAAACTAAATGTTGATTCTGTTAATAAATTTGCCAGAGCAACAGATTATATAAAAGAAATACAAAGCCAAGTTAAAAGATTAATAGAAAAAGGCTATGCTTATAAAATTTCAGATGGGTATTATTTTGATTTAAGCAAATTTCCTGAATATGGAAAATTATCCAAACGAACAGAACAACAGGCACAAGATTCGGTATCTAGAATAGACGAGAATAAAGAAAAAAGAAATAGAGGTGATTTTTGTTTGTGGAAATTTTCTAAAGAAAATGAGCCTAGTTGGGATTGGGAACAGGGAGAAAAAGGCAGACCTGGATGGCACATTGAAGATACGGCCATAACTGAGAAAGAATTTGGACCACGATACGATGTTCATGGGGGGGCAGTTGATTTAATATTCCCACATCATGAATGTGAAATTGCCCAGATGGAAGCTGTTTCTGGAAAAAAACCATTGGTTAAGTATTGGTTGCATACTGAATTTTTGAATATAAATAGAGAAAAAATGAGTAAAAGCTTAAAGAATTTTATAACTATAGGGGATGTTTTAGAAAAATATGATGGAAAAGTTTTAAGGTATTTCTTTGCTTCTAATCACTATAGAACACCAATTAATTTTACTTATGATATTTTAGAACAGAGTAAAAACGCATTGGAGAGGGTAAATGATTTTATTAGAAACTTAAAAAACAGCCAAGGAAAAGATGATTTAAAATTAATTAAAAAAACAAAAGAAAGTTTCATTAATGCAATGGATGATGATTTTGATACTCCAAAAGCTTGGGCTGTTATCTTTGATTTCATAAAAGAAGTTAATAAAAAAGGCGGTGGAAAGAAAAGCTATGAACTAATGCTAGAATTTGATAGAATCTTTAATGTTTTGGACTTGAAAGAGAAAAAACTAGATAAAGAAATTGAGAAATTAGTTCAAGAAAGAGAGAAAGCAAGAAAAAACAAAGATTTTGAAAAAGCTGATAAAATAAGAGATGAATTAAATAAAAAAGGCGTTATTTTGGAAGATACCAAAGAAGGGATTAAGTGGAAATTTAAAAATTGATAAAAATGCTAAAATGTCCTATATGCGAAAAAGGAAATCTTGAAAAAAGCAGCCTTAAAGAGTATATGTTTGGGATTTATCTAGGTGAATTTATGGCAGATGTTTGTACTAAATGTGAAGAATCATTCACAGATTCTGCTACAACAAGAAAAATAGAAGAAGAGGCAAAGAAAAAAGGGATATGGGGATTAAGCGCAGTAACAAAAATAACAAAAACTGGAAACTCCTTGGCAATTAGAATTCCAAAAAAATTAGTTGATTATCTCAAATTAAAAGAAGGAAGAGAGGCATGTATCCATCCAGAGGATCATAAACTGATAGTAGAATCTAAACCTTAAGATTCGTATGATAGTAAAAGCAAAGGGGTGGTTAGTAAACATTATCATGATGATCGAAATCTGTAAAAAATTATATAAATTTTTCGATATATTTATAAATGGGGTTTTTAGATAAAAGATAGGCTAACATACATTAGTTAATCTAACACCGCAAGGTGTGCAATAGCTTTTTAGGAATCCAAATTGTCAATACAATTGGGACCAAGCGAAAGCCTTGGGAAACCTAGGAAAAAATAATAAAAATGGCAAGTGTTTTTGACGTAAATGCAAATGAATTAATTGAGAAAGCAGCAGAAGAATTAAAGAAAATAGAAGTTATGAAGATGCCTGAATGGGCAAAATTTGTTAAAACTAGCACTGCCAGGGAAAGGCCTCCTATAAAGCAAGATTGGTGGTATTCAAGAGCTGCTTCTATTTTGAGAAAATTATACATTTTAGACAGGCCTATTGGAACAAATAAATTGAAAAGTGCTTATGGTGGAAGAAAAAACAGAGGACATAAGCCAGAAAGATTCTATAAAGGATCTGGAAAAATAATAAGAGTTGTATTACAGCAGTTAGAAAAGGCAGAGTTCATTAAAAAAACTGAGAAAGGGGTTCATAAAGGCAGGATAATAACAAAAAAAGGAAAGAGTTTTTTGGATAAACTAATAAAAAAATGAAAGAAGATATTAGGAAAAGAATAGAACTGCAACAGCAGATAGCACTTATTGAAGAGACTGCAAAAAAATATTTAGATAAAAAAGCACTTGAAAGGCTTGGCAATTTAAAATCTGCTTATCCTGAAAAGGCATTGCAAGTTTCTGCCTTAATCATACAGAATGCTGAAAGTGGAAACTTAAAAGAAGTAATAAATGATGCTCAATTAAAACAATTATTAATTAATTTAGATGGAGAGAAAAGAGAATTTAAGTTTACAAGAAAGTAAAAATGGCTAAAATAAAACCAGTTGGAAAAAAGAATAGGCTTACAAAAAGAAGAACTCAAACTAAGTGGGCTCCTTTTTGGACTGTGCCTAAAATATATGGCAGAGGAAGAAGAGTTCATCCTGGAAGACACACTACTGTAAAAAGAAACTGGAGAAGACACAAGTTAAAGGTTTAAGATGAAAACTGAGATAAGTGATCATATTGGTGATGAGGAGGGAGTTAGAATAATAAGCGGTTTAGTGCGCGGAATAATATCTACTGCTAGGGAAATTTTTAGGCAAGATCCTGGTAATATGACGTGGAGTAGAACCAAGGTTAGGGATTATATCGAGGAGAGATTATTAGCTGAATTAGATAAAACTAGAAGAGATATTAGAATAAAAAATGCCATTGTTGCTTTTACCCATAATATTGTGAATGATTTAAACTTGGGTTATTATGACATATCTAATCTATCACAAATAGAAGACAGAGCTAAAAAATATGCTTTGGGTTATTGGAGAAGAATAAGATGCCTGAACTAGAAAGAGTTTATAACATTCCATTAAGAAAGGGATATAGGAAAGCACCCAAGTATAATAGAGCAAACAAGGCAATTATAGTACTCAGGGAATTCTTGCAGAGGCATATGAAATCTAAAGATGTTAGATTAGGCCCTTATTTGAATAGTGAAGTGTTAAAACATGGAAGAAAAAATGTTCCGCATCATGTTGAAGTAAAAGTTGTTAAAGAAAAAGATGTTGTAAAAGCAGAGCTAGCAAAAGCTAAAGACTTGAGCTTTTTAGAATTTGAGAAAAAAGAAGAAAAGAAAGGCCTATTGAGCAAGTTAAAGGGAAAGAAAGAAGAACCTTCAGAAAAAACGATAACAGAAGAAGCAGGTAAAGAAAGAGTTCAAGAAGAAAAGAAACAAAAGGAAGAAAAGAAATCTATGGAAGAAAAAGGTTCTGCTGATTTAGAAAAGGAAAAAGTTAAAATTGAGACTAATAAAAAAGAAGTTGAACTGTTGGCTAAAGATATAATGAAAGGGAAGCTTAGAGGAAAGGAGTTTGATGAGAAGGAAGCATTAAAATCACCAAGAAAATCATTAGAAGCTGAAACTTACGGAAGAAGTAGCAAGAAAATACAGCATAAGAAACCTAAAAAAGAATAATTCTAAGTTTAGGAGGTTATTTTAAAATGGAATTGCCTTTTGAAAAAACAAAACGAGGAGTTCTTGTTAAGAAAGAAGCTGAAACAGACCCCGGTTTAGGATGCGAACCTGAAAAAAGATCTGTTGAACAACTTATACAATATGGAATTGTTAACCTTAATAAACCCTCAGGTCCAAGTTCGCACCAAGTAACGGATTATGTTAAAAAAATATTGAAAATTGGCAAAGCCGGACACTCGGGGACATTAGCCTTAGTAAACTAAGAATGTAATCCCAAAGTTACAGGAGTTTTACCAATTGCATTAGATAAAGCTACAAGAATTGTACAAGTTTTGCTTTCTGCTGGAAAAGAGTATGTTTGTTTAATGCATATTCATAAAGAAGTTACTGAAAAGGAAATTAAAGATGTCTTTGAAAAATTTAAAGGTAAAATAAAACAAGTGCCTCCTAAAAAAAGTGCTGTTAAAAGACAAGAGAGAAGCAGAGAAGTGTATTACATTGAAGTAATGGAGATTGATGGACAAGATGTTTTATTTAGAGTCGGATGCCAAGCAGGAACTTATATAAGAAAAATTTGTCTTCACCCACAAACAGAAATTTTAACAAGAGAGGGTTTCAATACTATATCTGGTTTTTATGATAGCCCTAAAAAGGTATTTTCTCTGGATAACTGGGGAAAGATTATTGAAAAAACCCCTCTTGCTATGCAGAGGATACCGTCTCCTTCAAAACTAATAAATATTAAAATGTCTTCTGGTATTAATCTTATTGTTACGTCAGACCATAAATTACTTGTTTCTACTAAAGAGGGCTATAGGATGAAAGCTGCTAAATCATTAAAGAAGGATGATTATCTTGTTAAAAAAATTACCTTTCCTCAGAATCATAATGACTTAATAGTTGCAGATTTACTTGATGATGATTATCTTATCCCACAAAAAGATATTAAGAAAGAATGTAAAGAAGCATTTATTTCTAAATATGGTAGTATTAGAGAAATGCATCGCAAACTTCGGTTAGACAGAAAAGCATTCTTAAATAGATCTAAACATGCTATAACTATACGCCATCTAAAGCTTGCTGGAATTTATGAAAGAGTTAAGAGAAGGATAACTTCCTATAAAACACAAAAGGGTACCGTTATCAAGTTAGATGGCATTAGTAAGGATTTTTTTTATTTATTAGGATTGATCGCATCAGATGGAAATAACACAAAAGAAAAGAAAACGGTTAGATTTACCAGGATTAAATTTCATAATAGAAATAAAAAATTAATTGAAGCTTTTTTAAAAACATATAAAAAAATATTCCCTAATATTCCAATTAAGAAAAAAGGGTTTAAAGATAATCTGATTGAATTGGATACTTCAAACAGTTTTCTTGCGACTGTGGCTGCTTCGTTAGGTATCAAAAGTCCGCAAAAAAACTCAGACCTGTTGTCAATACTTAATGCAAACCCAGAACTTATTAAGGCTTTTTTGAAGGGGTATTTTGATGGTGATGGATCAGTTTATTACAAGAAATATTCCTATGGATATAAGACTAAAATCAATTTTCATACCGTTAACCATAATACTGCTGTAAAATTACATAAGATGCTATTAAAAGTTAATATTCTTAATAGAATATTACACAGAAATGCGTTTATTAATAAGAAAAATCATAATATGTATGATATATCTATTGGAAATATATCTGAAGAGAAAAAATTTATAAAGGAAATAGGAACCAATCATCCATTCAAGTTAAAACGATTTAAAAAAATATTGGCAATGCCATCTAATTCTAAAGTATACAGTCATTGTTATATCGGACTTCATTATAAAGAAGAAATTAGAAAAAATAGGAACAAACTATATAATCTGGGCGGGAATTTATATAGAGTATTAAACATGAGATCACCTATCACCAAGGGGTTTTATGAAAAAAGCTCTTCTATAATAGGATTGCCACCTCTCGATGAGTTTATGATAGAAAAGATAAGTTCTATAAGGTTTGTTAATGGCGCTGATTATGTATATGACCTAACTATTCCTAAGACACATAATTTCTTAATAGAAACAGGATTTGTCTCTTCAAATTGTCATGATATTGGAAAAGAATTAAAAGTTGGGGCGCATATGCAACAGTTGATTAGAACCAAAGCGGGGCCTTTTAATGATAAAGAAATGATTAGTTTGCATGACTTGAAAGATGCTTATGAATTCTATAAAGAAGGAAGCCTTTTAGGAAAAGCCTTGGGAAAAGAAGAAGAAATTAGAAAATGCGTAAAACCATTTGAAAATGCAGTTGAACATTTACCTAAAATTTGGGTTTTTGATGGGGCAGTTGATCCTTTATGTCATGGTTCTGATCTATATGTACCTGGGATTTCCAAATTAAATGATAAAATTGAAAAAAATGATACTGTTGCTGTTTTAACATTAAAACATGAGTTGGTGAGCATTGGGGTAGCTGAAATGGACAGTAATCAAATTTTAAAAGAAAAAAAAGGCGTTGCTGTTAGAGCAGGAAAAGTTTTTATGGAAAGGGGAACTTATGGCAATAAATAGGTTTATAAAACAAGCTAAGTTGGCTTTTGTGAGGTTAAAATGGTAGATACAGAATACGGCAATAAATGTATTGTATTCGATCGATATAGAGTTTATCCTGTTGGTGAAAAACCCTCTGTTGTTGAAGAGGTTGTTACATCAAGGGATGTTGCCTTAATGATGAATCCGGATGCTAGAACCTTAGATGACGTACTGGATTTAATTGTAGAAATTGAGGAACTTTGGGATTCTGGACAAGATTAATAAATCTTTTTAATTTTAGAATTTTATGGAAGTAATTAAAATAGATAAAAATTCTGGAATACCTCTAATTGGTTGCATAGCTTTCGGATGCATAGATCGCGGAACAAATATTTTACAAGTTAGATGTACTTCTGTATGTAATATGAATTGTCAGTTCTGTAGCACTTCAGCCAACAACTTTAAAATGCATCCGGTAAATTACATTGTTGATATTGATTATTTACTAGAATGGGTTAAAGAAGTAGCAGAGTTTAAAGGAGATAATTTACAAATATTCCTAGATTCTGTCGGTGATCCATTAACACATCCTGATTTTGTTAAATTGGTTGAAGGCTTAAGAAAGATAAAACAAATTAAAGATATAATTGTTATAACTAATGGAACTTTGCTAATCAAGGATAAAGTTGATGAGTTAGAGAAAGCTGGATTAACAAGGATTAATATTAGTCTACATTCTTTAGATAAAGAACAAAGTAAAAAACTATTTGGAAATAAGAATTATGATTTAGATAAAGTTCTTGAAATTATAAAATATATATCTAAAAGCAAGATTAAGCTAATGTTAACCCCGGTTTTCTTGCATACTGTTAATGACGAAGAAATAGAAAAAATAATTCAACTTGCCAAGGAAATTAATTGTTTAATTGGTATACAAAATTATGAAACTTATAAATACAGCAGAAAGATGAAAGAAGCTGAAAAAGTAACTTATTGGAAATTTTACGGGAAAATAGAAGAATTAGAGAAAAAATATAATATTAAGTTAAGGTTTCAAAATGAAGAGTTTAATGTTGAAAAAAGAAAAAGATTGCCAATAGATTTTAAAATTGGAGAAAGGGTTAATGTTGAGATTATAGCACCTGGCTGGTTTTCTAATCAAATGATAGGAAAGGCTAAAAATAGAGGTATAAGCATTAATAATTGTAACTTGGACGTGGGAAAAAATATTAAAGTTAAAATAGCAGAAAACAATAATAATATTTATATAGCTGAAAAAATAAGAAAAGGTTAATATCTATACTCAAACAAAGGGGGTTGTTTAAATGGAAAAATTAGGAAGTTGGTCTTTTATTATTGGGTTGGCTATTGCTGTTTTAGTAGGACTTTTCACAGAGGCTACTGGAGTAATAGTAACAATCTTAGTAGTTTTAGGTGTTATTGTTGGATTACTAAATGTAACTGACAAAGAAGTAACTAGTTTTTTATTGGCTAGCGCTACTTTAATGTTGGCTGGTGGAGCAAATTTAGCTAGTATTCCAGTTATAGGCAGTATCTTGACTAGGGTATTATCCAACATTGTAGTGCTTGTTGCACCTGCAGCAATTATTGTAGCTGTTAAAGCAATTTATGGATTAGCAAAAGATTAAACTTTTTTTTATTTTTTTATGATTCGGAAACATATTTTTATAAATGGAAAAGTAACTGGTGTTTTCTTTAGGGCATTTATAAGAGAGAGGGCAATAAATTTAGGGTTAAATGGATGGGTTAAGAATTTAGATGAAAACACGGTAGAAGCTGTTTTTGAAGGTGATAAGGAAAAAGTAGATAAAATGACAGAACTTTGTAAAAAAGGGCCAAGCGAGGCAAAAATTAAAAAAATAGAAATTGTGAATGAAAAAATTAAAGGGGAAAGAAGCTTTATTGTAAAATGAAAGCAGTTATTTTAGCTGGCGGGCCAGGAACAAGATTAAGACCTTTAACTTTACATACTCCGAAAGCCCTTGTAGATATACAAGGCAAAACTATGACTGAACATTTATTTGATTTATTTAAAAGACACGGAATTACAGAAGTTATAATAACTGTGGGATATTTGAAAGAGAAAATAAAGAAGTATTACGGGGATGGAAGCAAATTTGGTATGAAAATTTCTTATGTTGATGAAGACAAACCCTTGGGGACTGCTGGAGCATTAAGAATGATTAAACACTTATTAAATGAATCTTTTATAGTTACTAATGGAGATGAACTTAAAGATATAGATTTGAATAAAATGCTAGAGCATCATAAAAAAGAAAAAGCAGTGGGGACTATTGCACTTACTGAAGTTGAAGATCCTAGTATCTATGGCGTGGCTAGGTTAGAGGGGAATAAGATCAAAGAGTTTGTTGAAAAACCCAAGAAAGAAGAGGCTCCTTCTAACTTAATTAATTCTGGATTTTACATTTTGGAACCAGAAGTTATTAATAGAATTCCTGAAGGTTTTGCAATGTTTGAGAAAGATATTTTTCCTTTTTTAGCTAAGGAAGGAAAATTAAGTGGTTTTAAATTTGAAGGACAGTGGTTTGACACCGGTTCGATGGAAAGACTAGAAAGAGCAAGAAAAAGTTGGAAAGGATTAAGTAAGAAAGATTTTTAAACAAAAAAGTGGGTTTATTTAGTGATGGAAGAGGAAAAACAGCTGATAAAACAAAGAATCCAAAAATTAAATAATCTAAAAAATAAAGGGATAAATCCTTATCCTTATAGTTTTGATCAAAAAGACCATGCAATAGATATTCTAACCAAATTTAAGAAATTAAAGAAAGATCAAAAAACCAAAGCTAATGTTAGTATTGCTGGAAGAATAATGACTTTAAGGATTTTAGGTAAAGCTGGTTTTGGGCATATACAAGACGGAAGTGGAAAGATACAAATTTATGCAAGAGAAGATGTTTTAGGAAAAGAAAATTATAAGATTTTTTCTAAGAGTGATTTAGGTGACATTATAGGAGTAAAGGGAAATATTTTTTGCACTAAAAAAGGAGAAATAAGTGTTTGGGTTAAAAAATTTGAATTATTAAGCAAAAGCATAAGGCCGTTGCCTGAAAAATGGCATGGTTTGAAAGATACGGAGATAAGGTACAGAAAAAGATATTTAGATTTAATAACTAACCCTGAAGTTAAGGAGATTTTTGTTAAAAGAGCAAGTGTTATGAATTTCATCAGGGAATATCTAAATCAAAAGAATTTCTTAGAAGTTGAGACGCCTACTTTACAACCAATATATGGCGGGGCTAGTGCTAGGCCGTTTAAGACTTTTTTAAATAATTTAAAAATGGATGTTTATTTAAGGATTAGTAATGAACTGTATTTGAAAAGATTAATTGTTGGCGGGTTTGAAAGAGTCTATGAATTTGCTAAAGACTTTAGAAATGAGGGGATTGATAGCACGCATAATCCTGAATTTACTCAAATTGAGGTCTATCAAAGTTATGCTGATTTTAGTGATATGATGAAGTTAACTGAAGATATTTTTATTGGGGCTTCAAAAAAAATAAACGGAAAAACAAAAATAAATTTTAGAGGGCACGTGATTGATCTAAGAAGACCTTGGAAAGTTATGACTATGAAAGAGGCTATTAAGAAATATACTAATATTAATGTAGATAAATTAAGCGACAAAGAATTAATTGCAGTTTTAGATAAAAATAGGATAGAATACAAAAAAGGATGCTCAAGAGGGGTGGCGATTTATCTAATATTTGACAAATTAGTTTCTGAAAAGATTATCCAACCAGTATTTATTACAGAACATCCAGTAGAAACAACTCCTTTATGCAAACAAAGCAGAAAAGATCCTAAAGCGGTAGAGAGATTTGAGCCATTTATTGGTGGTTTTGAAGTGGGGAATGGTTATTCTGAGTTGAATGATCCTATAATACAAAGAAAATTATTAGAAGAACAGGCAAAACAATTAAAAAGTGGTGATGAAGAGGCAAATCCGATGGATGAAGATTTTATAGAAGCCATAGAAACAGGAATGCCGCCTACTGGCGGGGTTGGAATTGGAATAGATAGGATGATGATGCTATTGAATGGTAAAGACTCAATAAAAGATGTGATTTTGTTCCCTTTTATGAAAAGTTTTAGTCAAAAATGAGAAAAGTTTATATATGAGTAAAGTTTCATAACCATTAAATTTTAAGGTTATACGCCTTATAGTATTAAAATATGATTTTTTAAAGGAGGAAATAAAATGGCAGAATTATTGGTTGTAAGGTCTAAAATAAAAGAGGCAACAAAATGCAATGTTGCTGGAGATGTTGCTGAGGCTTTAAGCAAAAAAGTTGAAGAAATAATTAAGGCAGCAGAAAAAAGATGCGAAAATAATGGTAGGAAAACTATCAAGTCTTATGATCTTTAATTTTTTTATTTTTTTATAAATTTTTTATTAATTCTTTAAAATGGGTGCGAAAAAAAAAGGTTCTAGATTAGAGCGAGAACTTTTTCACATGTTTTGGGATCAGGCTGGTTGGGGGGCTTTACGAACTGCAGGTAGCGGTAGTACTACATTACCTGCTCCTGATTTAATTGTTGGAAATGGTTCCCGGGTTTTAGCTATTGAGTGCAAATCTGGTAATGGTAGAAGAGATATAAATGCTGAACAAATTGAAGAATTAAAATTGTTCTCCAAGATATTTGGAGCTGAACCATGGTTAGGAGTAAGATTTGATAATATGCCTTGGTATTTTTTAAAATTAGAGGATATAGGCAAAACTTCTGGAAAAAATTATTTTGTTGATAAGAAAATAGCTTTGGGTAAAGGTATTGGATTTGATGAACTAATAGGGAAATTTAAACAAAATAAGCTTTAGTCTATTTTAATAAAAGAATCGAAATAATTTTAAATAGTGAATCTTTGACCAAAGTGGTGAAAACTGATGATTAAAACAAAGATAATAAATGAAGTATTGGGAATGCCTAAAGAACATGTAGAGAATACATTAAAGCTATTGATTGACAACATGAGACAGAATAAAAACTTAAAATTTATTAGCGAGAGTGTATTTGAAGCAACTCAACTTGGAGATAAGCCTTTATATTCTTCTTTTGCTGAACTTGAAATTGAATTCAAAGTTTTGGAAGACCTTATTGGTTTTTGTTTTGATTATATGCCTAGCTCTATAGAGATATTAGAACCTGAGGAGTTAAAGATAGAAGCTAATAGTATAAGTGAGTTATTTAATGAGCTTATGGCAAAATTACATCAAAATGATATGATGCTGAAGAATGCATTGGCTGAACTTTCTTTATTAAAAAGAGAGAAAAAATAATTATTTGCCTATAAGTTTTCCTGCTTCTCTTATTGATTTTTCAAGTTCATCTTCTACCAAACTCTTTCTTGGTTTCTCTCTTGTTGGTGTAACTGGTTTTCTTGGTGGTTGATTAGATTGCGGACCAAATAATGGTTGCCTTGTAGGAGCCTGAGGCAATAGTGAGCCTAATGAGCCAAATGGTTTTTTATTTTTTTTCGATGGTTTCTTGAAAAACAAAAAGTAGGCTGCTACTAATAGAACTAATAATAGTATTAATATTATGTATAGCCATAATTTACTCTTTGTTGGCTCTGGTGTTGGTGTTGTGCCAGTACCTGTACCTGTTGTTTCACAATCTTCTGGGCACAGCGTGTTATCTTCATTTGAATCACATGTTCCATCACCACAATATGCTGTTGGACCTGGTGGAGGCGGTGTAACATCCTCTTTACAATCTTCTGGACAATTAGTTTCATCTTCACCGAACTGAGGATCACAACTGCCATCAACAACACAAGGATTTACTGGAGCAGTACAGTCTGTAGGGCATGTGGCTTGGTTTTCACCTGCTTCTGATTCACATTTTGTATTACCGCAAGAAGAAGTTGGTTCTTCTTCTATAGTACATAATTGATCTTCTATACATTCTGCTTCATTGGTTGAACAAGTTATTTCACAATTATTATTATCTTCGCATGTTCTTGTTTTTATACCATCTTCACATTCTGACCAAGCAGTGCATTCCCAGTCAGGAGTACATGTATCGCAAGATCTTTGTTCTAAACATGTTGTATCTGCTGTTGGACAAGCATGTGCGCAATCTTTAAGATCTCTGCAATCTCTTGTTTGAGCTCCGCTTGTACATTCTGACCAATCATTACACCACCATTCTGGCGTGCATGCACTGCAAGCTCTTTCAGTAATGCAATCTGTATCATCTGCAGGACAGGCTATACCACAAGATGCTTCATCTGTGCATAATCTTCTTTGGGCTGTATCTGTTGAACTACATATGGACCATTGACCGCAATCCCATTCTGGTTCACATTCTGCATTATCACAAACTCCGTTTTTATCATTATCAATGCAACAATTACTGTTTGTGGACCAGGTACAATTCAATCCTTTAATTTGCCCATAACATGAATTTCTTGAACAATCTGGTTGTGTTAAATAAGTGTTACAGGATTTAGCTGTTGTACATGCTTCACATGTGTCTTTAGCAAGATCTTTAGGCTGGAACCAGCAAGATCCTTGGCCGCAGACAGTACATTCTTCTTGAGAACAGAAATCAAATGTACCTGATATACATTTTGCACAAGTTTTACATTCACATGAAGGATCTGTTACACAAGTTAAAGCTTCGCAGTCTGCTGGGCAACCTGGTGCAGAACTAGTATAACCTTGCACTAAACAAGTTGGTATTGTTTTTTCACATTTATCTAAACCATCACAGATCTTATCATTATCAGAATCTAATTGCTTACCTAAGCTACCAGGATTAAAAGTGTCAACTTTACAACCCAATGGAGTAAATTCTTCTTTATCATTTGTATTTGGAATGCCATCTCCGTCTTTATCATCATCCTTTAGATTACAAATTATATCCTTATCAAAGTCACCACCATTAGGACAACTTTGATCTAAGCAGTCTATTAAACCATCACAATCATCATCTTTATTATTTATGCACAATTCTTGCGTTGACTCTGTTTCTACATAGCTTGTGCCATAATTTGTTTTTGTACATCCTGGCCATACCCCATTTGTACAGATTTCCTTAGAGCCAGAACATACTCCTTGCTGATTTGGACAATTCTTTTGGGAGTTATCAATGCAAGCACAATTATTTTCATCTATGGTTCCATCACAATCATTATCCAATCCATCGCATAATGTTTCTGATAATTGATATCCTGTTATTGAAACATAGTTGCAACCTGGCCATGCACCTGCTGTACATGTTTCTTTTAATACACTGCATACTCCGGTTTGTAAAGAACACGGTCTTTGTGTGCCTTGAACACAAGGACAACTCTCATCTGTGGTTCCATCACAATCATTATCCAGACCATCACATAATGTTTCTTCTAATGATTGATATCCTGTTAGAGAAGCATAATTACAACCTGGCCATGTTCCATCTTGACCACAGGTTTGTGATTGCGCTTGGGTGCATATACCATAAGTTCCTTGTGAACAACTTTGTATTTGCCCTGTTTGACATGAACAACCCTCATCAATTCCTGTTTGACAATTATTATCTAAGCCATCACAAAGCTCTACTGTACCTGGTTTGATATTTTGATTATTATCATTGCAATCCCCACCTTGAACTATATACCCCTCTATTTGAGTATATGATTGCTGAATATTTGTTTGGCTGCCAAATCCATCGTTATCTAAATCATAATAATAGGTTGTTTTTGGTTTTAGTTTACATGTCCTTGAGGTAGTATCCCAAGCACATTGGGTATTCTCATTATTCAAACATTGATTTGTTTCACAATCCAGTGGTGTTAAGTATGAAGCGCATGAAGTAGCTCTACCAGTACAGTCATAACAATAATTATAGCTGAAAATACTACTGCGTGGCTTAAAGAAACATCCACTTCCTTCTTCGCCTAGTGTTAAACATGCTTCATCAGTACAAAAACTTATACCTGCACCGCAATCATCACAATTACAAGAAATATCATTTGGACAAGATGCACAATCTGCAGGACAACCAGCTGAAGCACTATCATAACCTAAAACCTGACAGCCTTTATCTGTATTAGGACATTGCGTGTCTTTTGTATCACAAATTCCATCTTCATCTTGATCTTTTGCCTTTCCGATATATTCAGTTATCACATTATCGCTTTGCTTCCAAACAGGACAACCTATATGAGTGAATTCTTCTTTGTCTTGTCCATTAGGAACACTATCACCATCTTTATCAGGGTCAGATTGATCACAAGTACCATCTGTATCATAATCAAAGGCTGAACAATCAGGATCATTACAGTTTTTTGAATTATCACAATCATTATCTAAATCATCTGTGCAAGCTGCTGGAGTATTTTCGTTTTCTAAGTAATTTGATCCATAATTACAACTAGACCATCTTCCATCTATACAATTTTCTTTAACTCCCGAACAAATACCAAATTGTTTTGGACATGATCTTGGAGGTGAATCTATTGCGCAAGAACAATCTATTTCTGTTGTTAATGGATCGCAATCATTATCTATATTGTCACAGATTTCTGTTGCACTTGGTTTAATATTTAGATTATTATCATTACAATCTGTATTGTCTGAAACATATCCGTCTGGAACTATAGCTGTATTTCTTGAAACACCTGGATTTCCAAATCCATCTTCATCTTTGTCTTCATAGAAGTTTGTTTTTGGTGTTTCAACACAAGAAGTTCCTGACCATTCACAAGGTCCAATAGTATTAGTTGGTGTTGAACAAGGATCTGTTGAACAATCTTCTTGATTCTTATAAGTTGAACAAGTATCTGTTGGTGTGCAAGCTAAGCAGCTGCCCCAGGTAGTACTACTACTTATCCAACCTTCGTATCTACAGTTACCAGTAGCACATTTAGAACATTCTTGATACTCACAACCTAATGTACCTAATATACCCCCACAATTAGTACAATATTGACAAGTACATGAAGGATCTTCTAAACAAGCACTATTGGCTTGACAATCTAAAACACAACCAGTTTGATCTACTGGACAACTTGGTGCTGTATCACAAGTATCCATTGCGTTACAAACTCCATCAGAATCAGAGTCTAGTTTTACGCCGGCTGGATTTACAGTACTTATACAATTTTGAGGGGTACATTTTTCCTGGTCATAATTATCTAAAACCCTATCATTATCTCTATCACGGTTATTTTCAAATAAATCACAAGTTCCATCATTATCGCAATCTCCATTACCTTGCGTTGCATCAAATCCACAATCAGGATCTAGGCAGTCTATGAAACCATCACAATCATCATCTCTACCATTTGAACATGATGATTGCGTGTCTTCTTTTCCTTTTCCTGATGTATCACAATCCAACCATTGTCCTTGAGCTGAACATGTTTTCTTACATTGAGCATTACTTTGAGGAAGAGGACAAGTATCTGTTGCTGTTGGAGCACATGAGCAATCTTCATCTATTCCATCTTTACAATTATCATCTTTATTATTGCCACAGAGCTCTGCAGCAGATGGATTTATATTTGCATTAGTATCATCACAATCTCCTGATATCAATGCCGTGTATTCTCCTTCAGGAGCTATAAGATTTTTTGAATCAGTTGATCCAACTGTATCTGTATCATGATCTCTATAATACTTAGTTGGTTGATCTTGTGTATCACATATGCTGTTTCTGTTTTTATCTTCACAACATGTATTTGAACTTTGAATCCAAAAACAAGGTCCTTTTGAACAAGAATCTGAGGAGCAATCTCTTTCATCCAGATAATTTGAACATCTTGAACTTGAGGAGCATTCATTACATGTTCCGCCAAGTCCACCACCTAGTATACCGGGGTTAAAGAAACAACTTCCTGCACAAGCAGAACATTCTTCATAATTACAATATGCCCAATCTGAGCATGAGACACATGTTGGACAAGCACATGAAGGATCATTATCCCTACAACTGGCAGATTGATCGCATAAAGATGCTGGAGGACATCCAATTCTGCTACCTGTTGTTTCAACAGGACTACAACCAAGAGCAGTTCCTTTACATTTATCTTTTTGATCACAAACACCATCATTATCATCATCTACTGCTTTACCAAATACGACTAGAGACAAGCAGTCTTGAGGGGTACAAAGTTCTTGATCTGTACCATCTGTGTCTAAAAATCCGTCGCTGTCATCATCAGCATCAAAATTGCTACATCTGCCATTATTATTACAATCTTTGCCACCGCAATCAGGATCTAGGCAGTCTATGAAACCATCACAATCATCATCTCTACCATTTGAACATGATGATTGCGTGTCTTCTTTTCCTTTTCCTGATGTATCACAATCCAACCATTGTCCTTGAGCTGAACATGTTTTGGTACATAAAGCATTACTTTGAGGAAGAGGACAAGTATCTGTTGCTGTTGGAGCACATGAGCAATCTTCATCTATTCCATCTTTACAATCATCATCTTTATTATTGCCACAGAGCTCTGCAGCAGATGGATTAATAAGAACATCATTATCGTCACAATCTGTATTGTCTGAAACATATCCTTCTGGAACTATAGCTGTGTTTCTTGAAATACTTGGATTTCCAAATCCATCTTCATCCTTATCTTCATAGAAATTTATTTTTGGTTTTTCCACACAAGAATTATCTTTAAATTCACAACCTAGTTTACAAGGATCTGTTAAACACTCTGTCTCGTCAGGGTAAGTAGAACATCTTGTGCTTGTAGAACAAGAAAGACAACTATTGTACAACCAAGGCAATAAACTTTCTTTATAGATACATCCGTTTAAGCTTGAAGATAATATTGAACATTCCTGCCTGTCGCAGCTATCAAAAATGCCACCAGAACCACAATCTCTTTCGCATGAAGAGAATCTACAGGCATTATCCGGACCTTCACGACAAGCAGCAATTGAACAATCACTAGGGCAACCTACTCTATCATTTGAATCAAGACTGTAAACTGGGCAACCTAGGGCAGTATTATCACATTGATCTAGGCTATCACAAAGTCCGTCTGAATCTTGATCTTTTGCCTTGCCTATAAATTCTGATCTGCCTTCTCTTATAATATCACTCCTACAAGAGTAAGGAGTACAAACTTCTGAGTCTCTATCATTAGTTATGCTGTCGCGATCCCAATCAGTTCCTACTTGACAGTCTAGGTCATTGCAATTAATTAAACCATCACAATCATTATCTAAGTTATCAAAACAAGTATTACCTGTGTTTACTGCTTCTCTAGAAGAGGTAATACCACCGATGCAAGCAGACCATTTTTTAGTTGCAATATCACAAATTCTTGTTCCATATCTACATATTCCGATGTTAGAGCCACATTGTTCTGAAGGCGTTGCTGTTGGATCACAATCGCAACCTTCATCTACTGAGCCATCACAATTATCATCAAGAGCGTTACCACAAAGATCAGTTGCGCTATAACCTTGAATATTAGAAGTACTGCAGCCTGGCCACTTACCTTCTTGATTACATGTTTGCAATGTATCTTTACAAATACCTAAATCACTACAAGGTTTTAATTGACCTGTTATACATTCTGGCAGGGTCGCTGTTCCACCCAGGGCATATAGTATTAAAGCAGTTGTTTTTTTATCTTGCCAGTAACCATTAGCATTTTGCTGGGAACCAAACCATTCTTGCAAACTAGTATCTGCTTGACCTAGAGCTATTGCTGCCAGCGCATTTTCCCATAAGTTTGGTGTTTGACCAAAATAACCACCTATTTGTGATTTTAAGTTGCTTAGCCTTGTTTGATAATAAGCATTATTTGTTATTAATGATAAGAGAGCCATATCTTTTACAGAGTTTATATTTGCTGTTTTCTTTAGGTATAACAAAGAATTTACATTACTATTACTAATTTTTAGGGCCCAGTTAACATAATAAGTTGAGTCTATTGTTCCAAAGTAACCGTTATTAAGAGTAATGTCTGCTGTTAGTGAATATGACTCACTAACTAAGTAATATGCGTTGTTTTCCTTGTAGATTACTGAGATTTTTGCATCTGTTAATGTTGGGCAATTTATTATCATCTGTGTTGAGGCTTTGCTAAAAATATCTGGCGAGATACATGAACGAATATCTAAAAAATTACTACCTGATGAACAGGAAGGTGATGATAGTTTTCCCTTATCCACTGTTAACTTTATTGGAGCACTTGCTAAGGTACTGCCTTTTTTTGAGTATGTTAGATCACAACTACCAGAACTTGAAGTAACTATCTGAAGATACCAGTTGCCTGGCAAGGGTGCTGTTAATTGATT
>Ga0209541_10006607_pt1 | contig 19702 bp, 22 predicted proteins | sample RifCSPlowO2_01_FD_184027 | JGI IMG/M metagenome (GOLD analysis project Ga0209541, IMG submission 184027) | Groundwater microbial communities from Rifle, Colorado - Rifle CSP2_plank lowO2_0.1 (SPAdes) (version 2) | ecosystem: Environmental > Aquatic > Deep subsurface > Groundwater | place... | reverse complement strand
TGTACTCTACGTGAACCAATTTTACGAAACGTGAACCTTCAAAATCGAGAACGGCAAAATGCGCGACTACGAGCCGACCCTCGGCATCTCTTAGCTGTTCGGTGCATATTCTTATATTGGGTTTTCTGATTAATTCTTGCATAGTCTTTTACATGACCATCAAATATCGATAAATTGACTTAACTTCTTTTGAACTCATTCACTTTTACCTTCGGCGCGCGTATCATTCTATCACCAATTTTGTAGCCCTTCTGTACAACATCAATGATTTTATGGTCGTCATTTTCATCCTCGACCAGCAACATTTCAATAGCCTCCTCATTTCGCGGGTCATACTTTTGTCCTAGCGGATCAATTTCTTGAACACCGTTTTCAGCAAGAATACCTTTCAGCTGGTTAAAAATATACTCTACTCCCGTTCGCCATTCTTTGGAAACATTGTTCCAAGCCTCCTTATTCCTCATTGCCATATTAAAGCTGTCGAGTACGGGAATCAGTTCCTCGAGTAGTCCCTGATTTGCGTATTTCATCAATTCTTTTCTTTCCTCCTCATCACGTTTGCGAAGATTAATGAAGTCGGCTTGAGCTCTTTGAAGGTCGGCGTGATACTTTTCCTTTGCCTCGTGCGCTAGCCGCAATTTCTCCCGGAGTTCTTTAATTTTTCCGGCAGACGAAACCGAGTCGTCTTCAACGACAAAATCAGCCTCGTCGGGGATGATATCGTCCTTTCCCATTGCAATTTCGGAATCATCCGAAATATCTGCGGCCATGCCGCCTTTTTTATTATTTAATTCATCCGTCATTTGCTACATATTATACCACTTTTTAGATTATTTCAAGAAACCTGACTGATGGTTCAATCTACTTTAATGAAGTATATTTTTTGTAGCAAAAAACCGCCTTCGCGGTTTTTTGCTAATTCCTTTACACTGAGCTACCCCCGTTATAGCTCTTCAATAAGAATCTTGAAGAGACTCTCACTGGTCTTAAATACAGATCTTCAAAGCCACCGGTGTTACCACTCTGTGGTCAGTTTTCATTAAAATTTATAATGTGGCGTATCTGTACTCTAGAGTGCAAAGGACAATTTTATTAGTAATTCAGTCATTTTTTTGGTGGTACTAATAACGTGATTATTATATATCGCTGATTTCCGATATGCAACCACATATGGAACAGTTGAATCAGCGTCTGTTCCGCATAGCATCTGTGACTGTCTGACAGACACAGATGCTTGCAAAATAAGGGTTTGTGTCTGTCAGACAGTCACAAAGATAGGGGTGCCAGCAATAAACCGCGCGATTGCGGTTCGATATCTGAAGAAGGTCTTACAGAACTCCGCGCCATCGCTTCTCACCAGCCTCGCTATCGCACTCTGCTAAGTGCGATATAGCTGCGGCCGAGCAAGCGTCCAAAAAAAATGCAAAACAGATTGCATTTTTTAGCGCTTGCTCCATTGTGGAGCCTTTCGAGCCTTTTTGAGACCGAACTTACGGCGTTCTTTGGTTCGAGGATCTCGCTTCAAATACCCCATTTTTTTCAGAGTTTTGCGAAGCTCAAGATCAAATTCCACCAAGCCTCGAGAGATGCCGTGCCGGAGAGCTTCCGCCTGGGATTTAATACCTCCACCCTTGATACGAGCCGTTATTAAAAATTTCTCGGCAACTTTGGATTTTTTTACCGCCTCCTCCGCAATCGCCTGAAGCTCGCGTGTCGGGAAATACTCACCGAGGGTTCGCTCGTTGATCGTGATCGAAGGCTTTCCTCCCGCCGTAATGCGCACGCGGGCCACCGACGTCTTTCTTCGACCGATCGTTTCAATGTATCTTTTTGTTGCTGTTTCCGGACTCATATTATTCTTTCACAATTAATCGCTTCAACATTTTCGGACGAAGTTTATTTGTCGGAAGCATGTTATAGATAGCCCTCCGAAGTACCTCGCCATAGCCGCGGCGACGAGCTAAATGCTCCATTGACTCGTGTTTGAGACCGCCGGGATAGCCCGAATATGTCGCATATTCCTTATCGCGGAATTTTTTCTCCTCGATAGTAAGTTTAGATGCATTTAGTATCTCTACATGCTCTCCAGAAAGAATATGTCGCTCGAACGAAGCTTTCGTCTTGCCCATAAGATACATCGCGGCCTCCGATGCCACGCGGCCTACTTTTTTATTTGTTGCGTCAATCGTGTGTTTCATGCCAATTTATTATGAGCCGAGTGAATAAATAAATTGAGCACCGAGCACCATTTCACATCTACAAAATGAGAGTTAAACATTTCGTTTTGTGAATAATATTCAGTTTTGAGTTTAGTTTCCATACAATGGTGCTTGGTCAATAAAATATTCTCGCGACGCTCGTTATTTTAAACGACAAACTCAATAATTGCCATTGGGCTCGCATCACTCTTGCGGGGCGCAACTTTGAAAATACGCGTGTACCCACCGTTTCGGTCCTTGAATTTTGGCGAAATTTTCTTCTGGATCTTGTTTGCTATCGGTTCCGAAGAAAGCCGTTGCATGAGGATCCGGCGAGCTGAAACAGTATCACGCTTGCCTATCGTGATCAACTTTTCTACAAACGGTCGCAATTCTTTCGCTTTCGCTTCGGTTGTCGAAATTCGTTCTTTCAAAATAAGAGAGCGCGCAAGCGATTTCAAGAGAGCGATTCTCTGTCCGCGCTCCAAACCGAATTTTCTGTTTTTTTTGTGATGCAACATGAAGATTAGTATTTAGTATATGGTATATTGTATTTAGGATGGGGATGAAGATAAATTACTTTAAGAGGATGCCGTAGCCGGAGAGGGTCTTTTTTATTTCCTGAATACCCTTGGCGCCGAGTCCGTCAATATCCAGAAGATCCTCCTCTTTTTTTCTCGCGAGACCGCCAAGCGTCCGAATATTTGCGTTTGTCAGCGCATGAAGCGTGCGAGGCGAGAAACCAATCGACTCGATTCTGGTTTTCAAAAATTCAGGGTCAATTTCCTTTTCGGTTGATTTTTCTGCTTCGCCCTTCTTGATGTCATCCTTTATCTCACTTTTTGGCTCAATCTCTAAATCATCCTTGAATCCGATAATTGCCTTCAATTGTCCAATCATAATCTCAATTGACTTTTCAAGAGCCTCGCGTGGAGCCATTGTGCCGTCTGTTTCAATAAAAACCTTGAGTCTATTGAAGTCCGTCCTGTTGCCGACGCGCATATTCTCAACCTCGTAATTCACTCGTCGAATCGGAGTGAATATGGAGTCAAGCGCAATCGCGCCGATCTCGACGCGATCTTTTTGGATGATTTCTTTGGAAACATACCCAAGACCTTTCTCAACGGTCATTTCCATCTCAAGTGTCGCGCCCTTGTCAGTCAGACTCGCGATATGAAGTTCAGGATTCAATATTTCAACTTGACCAGGCGCTTCTATGTCGCCTGCAGACGCATTTTTTACGCCTTTCACCCTCAAGGATATTTTCTGGGGCTCGTCCGTGATGAGCTTAATGCGAAGCCGTTTAAGATTGAGAAGTATCGTTATCACATCCTCTTTGACGTGTTCAATCGTTGAAAACTCATGACTCACGCCCTCGATTTTAACACCGGTAATAGCGGCGCCCGGCAAGGAAGAAAGAATAATTCGTCGGAGTGAGTTTCCCAGTGTGTGGCCATATCCGGGATAGAGTCCGTCTATCTCGTAAACGCCTGAAAATTTTTCCTCCTTTATAACCTTCGGCTTTGAAGGCAAGATCACATTGTAGTCTGTCATATATTTATGAAAAATTATTACGACCGCTTATAAAACTCAAGTATTGCATCTATGTCAAAAATACTCTCACGGGATTCGTATTTCGGGCGAGAAATAATCTCCGCTGACCCCTTCGAGCTATCGGCCTTAATCCACACTGGCGGGGTTGCCGTTTTCAGCTTCTCCTGCAAATTTGTGAATAAACCGCTTTTTTCACTCTGCTCCCGTATTGTGACTGAATCTTTTTCAGAGACATGGGCGGAAGGAACCGTGATTTTTTTACCGTTCAAAAAAATATGGCCATGAGAAACCATTTGCCGGGCGGCGCGTCGCGATGGCGCCAAACCAAGACGATAGACCACATTGTCGAGTCTCATCTCTAAAAATTGAATAAGAAGCTCGGATGAATTTACGCCCTTCTTGGCGATAGCTTTTTTAACGTATGTTGAAAACTGCCTTTCCGTTACGCCGTACATAAATCGCGCTTTCTGCTTTTCCAAAAGTTGCAGGCCGAATTCACTGCGGGCGCCAGGGCGCTTGCCCTTTTTTGTCATCATTTCTCGCGCCTGAAACTTTTCAGTTTGCGTTTTGTCGAATATATTCGCGCCAAGACGTCGCGCTATTTTGTATCGTGGACCTAGTTTCATAAAAGTTTATTCGTTATAAAGTTTTTTAGTTTCGCTCGTTGCTCGCTCTTAGGTGCTGACTTACAGACTTTTTACTTTTAGAGCGGAGCGAACTTATCAACTAATTTATACTCGCCGAGGTTTCTTAGCTTGCGGGCCATTGTGCGGAACCGGCGTCGCGTCGCGAATTGTGCCAAGATTTATGCCTTTTGATATAAAGCCGCGCACCGACGACTCTCTACCGGATCCAACTCCCCTGATTATGACGTCCACCTCCGTCATTCCTACGGTTTGGGCTTTTAGAGCAAGTGTTTCGCCAACCTTCGCGGCCGCAAAGGGCGTACCCTTTTTTGCGCCCTTAAATCCAAGCGCTCCCGAAGAAGAGGCGGCAATGAGATTGCCTTTTTTGTCCGTCAGAGAGAGCAGGGTGTTATTATACGTGGACTGAACGTGCAGTATGCCCGCATCAATTCTTCGCTTGCTCGATTTCGGCGCGACAGCTTGAGTGCTTGCGCCGACTTCAGTCTCTCCTTTTTTTGTAATTCTTTTTTTTCCCATTGAATTCTGATTTAAAAATTTCGACTACTTCTTATCAACTGTCTTCTTGCCTGATCCCATAGTTTTGCGGACATTGCCTCGCACTGTGCGAGAATTTGTCTTCGTTCTCTGCCCATTTACCGGAAGACGCCTGACATGGCGATTTCCTCGATAGCACTTGATGTCTTTCAATCGTTTTACATTCGATGAGACCTCACGCTTCAAGTCCCCCTCAATGCGAAGCGACTCGACAATTTTTCGTACCTCATTTTCCTCCTCGGCAGACAGCTCATTCGGCTTCTTTCCGTACTCTATTCTCGCATCTCTCAAGATACCCTGGGCGCGAGACCTGCCTATGCCATACACGGCGGTAAGCGCGATTTCCATTCTTTTATTTTCGGGAAGTGTAATACCGGCGATTCTCATAAAGACTATGACTATTTATAAATAAAATAAGCTCTTTACCCCTGACGTTGTTTGTGTCTTGAATTCGCTTTACACACAATATATATGTGTCCTTTCCTTCGAACAACACTGCATTTAGGACAAATTTTTTTTACCGACGCTTTTACTCGCATAAATATATATCGATACAAATTAAATAGGCTCTTTTTAATATGATATTAGAGCCGTTTTGTAATCCTACCCTTCCCTCCATAGGGGTCAATTTCAACCTGCACCTTGTCGCCGATAAGTACTCGAATCCGATTCATCCTCATTTTCCCCGCAAGATAGGCCAAAATTTCGCTATCCGCCCCCTCGAGCTGTACCTTAAAAAGTGTGTTTGGGAGAGCTTCCGTAACCGTACCAAAAGCTGATTGACCTAAGTTCTTGCCGTTTTGCATCAAAATATAAGCAGTGCGCATTATCCTATCACATTGTGCAAATAGTCGTCAACAACAACTAGCCGGCTTATGTTTATGTCTTGGGTACCACGAGATAGTGGATAGGCTCTAAGGAGATGAGGGGAAGTCAGTAATCTTTATCTCAATCTTATCAGCGTTTGACGGCATCGTGTTTCGCCAGAATGGACGAATTACGATAGTCGCTGAATGCACAGACGACTCCGAGGCGAGATACTCTTTTACACTTTGCTCCGCCAAATCAATTAGAGATTCCTGTATTTGGCGGACAGGCACGACATACTCGATCACGCCGTTTCCCTTCAGAGAGAAAGACAGATTGTCTGCATCTTTTGAGATTCTGGCGTCGCCAAGCTTTGTCAGCGAAAATAAAGAATAATCGGCGATACGGGCATGATGCCCGCTATATTCCGGGATAAGTTTTGCGGCCGTCGTCGAGGCGAAATCGTCCTTCAAAAAAAGCGCCGCGTTCGCGATTGCCGTTACACTAAGTCGGACGGCATTCCCATTCGTAACATCTTCAAGCTTACTTGAAAAATCAGTTGATATGGCTCCCGGAAAATATATGAAGTTCTCCGGCACAGTTTTTGAAAGCTCATCGAGAACGGTCGTTGTCAACGACTGCTCGAGTTCCGACTTCGCGCGCGCAATGTCGTCCTCCGCCGCAACAAAAACTTCACCTTCTTTTCCGCCGCTCATACTGGTCTTTGATCGCGCAAAGATCGTCTTAAATTTTGCATCTCCCTTAAAACCGGGCAATGTAAAATCAACGAGCCCGATATTATATTTTTCGCCCGGCTCCTCCGCATATACATCTACCTCAATACTGCCGGGAATAGTTTCCCCTGCCTTCGCCGTTGTACCGGGAACAGAAACGGATTCATTGATTCGAAAAATTAAGCCTTCTGGCGACTCAAACCGCGTGTTGCGCACCAGTCTTTGCACAGCCGACGAATGGCGGTTAAATATGACGATTTTACCCAACGCTCGCTCGTGCACGACCTTCTTTTCAGTGCTCGGCAATAGCTTATTCGAGCTTTTTTCAATAGTCACGACATCATGCGTAAGGCCGTCCCCAGCTTGCTTCGAGTTCACCACAATATCCGCCACTACGGAAAAACGTCGCGGCTCTAGGGTTACTGTGGCGCTCGTCAATAAAACCGAGGAAAAAAACACAGCCGCTAAAACAAACAGAAGGACCGCTACGGGCGCCCACAGAAACGACTTTCTCTTCCGAGAAAACCGACTAGTTGAAGCTGGAACGGTGTCGCCGTACTTAACCGAACGTGCCGGAGTAACTTTCTGTCTTTCAGGCACAGGAATTTTTCTAATCGATCTATCGGGCGGCACTACGTCTTGTACAATGTTTCGCGGCATAAGTACTACTTTATGAATGCAATATAATTATCCACCTTGCTTTCGGTAAAATAACAGAGTTGATGTCAACACAGTATAAATGGTTTATCCAAAGTCTCCAAATGCTTCGCCTATCGGCGAATATACAGCTTGTGAATATATAGTGAATAGAGAAGAGTGCGAATATCGCATTCCGAAGAAACAGAATGTATAAACTTCGCCAAGACGCTTTTATCAACGGCTACTGCCGAAAGATTTTGACCGGGTAAGGCGACGACGCGGCTCGAGCCAAGATCGGCGAGCGCCGCGGCAAACCACGGAAAAAGTCCGTCCTCCACTGATATATAAACCGACTTTGGGATAAAAAATTCCTCTGAAACCCCATTCAAACTTTCGCCCAAAAGAGCCTTGAACTGCAGATGAGGTTTTTCAAGAGCGAGTTTGATTTTTTCGGTGATTCCCTCTTCGGCTCTGCCTTCTACAAATAACTTAAAAAATGAACGCGCCACCGACGCAGTCGTGTTCAGTTTGTCCTGAATCGCGTCGAAACAATGCCCCGTGCCGAATGGCATCGAAATTGCTTCAAGCAGACAACCTCGTTTAACAATTGAAATATCCGTCGCCCTTTCTCCGACCACGATGCTTAAAAAATGATTATCGCCGTTCGGTAGATCTCGAAAAATAGTGAATGCAACAAACGGCAAAGTCGAAAACTCAAGAATGCGGTGATTAAAAGCAGAATGAACTTCTTTTTCGATGGCGTCGAGAGCGATCTCGGCCACAGCACCGAAATACACCTCGATACCAAACTCCGATACGTGCTTACCTACGCCGTCAGACGCTTCGTAGCCATTTAGTTTGAATCGCATGATCTTTTCCTCGATTATTCGGTAATTAGCCAGCTCCGGAACTTTCATAATGGCCATCCGCTCCGCCGCTATAAGCTCCTCCACCATTTTTTTTGTGGTAGTAAAAGATTTGTCCTTCGCAAGACGAACGACTCGCGTAGAACCCAAGACCCACGGGGAAGAAAAGCATACGAATGCCTTTTTTACTCTCACCCGCTTCGATGAATGCCGAGAATCAGAAATTTGTCTTTGAAGAACTGCCAATGCACTGCGTACCGCCCTACCTATTTCGGACGCCTCGGATTCGCGAGTGGCTGGAGAATAGTTCTTTATCGTCTCGCGCGCACAACTAAGCACTTCGGGAATTCTACCTTCGGCAAACATGACCTCGGCGACCTCGACCGCTCCCGAATGAACGCCGATGATAAGAGTGATTTCGCAGGTATTCTTGAAAAACGACATGAGGAAAGTATAGCGGAAGACAGGCCGATTTACTTCATCACAACGTGGATAACGATGTGGAGAAAAATAGACGTCTCGCGTTTTCCATAATGGCGGTTCTAACCGTTTCCGCACTTTCACTTTTGACGACGCCAATTTTTTCCACAACATGAGGGATAAACATGGGCTCATTTCTTTCGCCTCTGTGAGGATGTGGGGCGACGAAAGGACAGTCGGTTTCACTAAGTAGGCGGTCAAGGGGAGCAAACTGCAATACTTCCTCGTAATTTTTCCCATAGGTGATGGCCCCCGTAAACGAAAGAGTTGCGCCAAGGTCAAGAAATTTTCGAGCAACGGCAACATTACCCGCGAAAAAATGAACATTCATTGGGACGCGTGCCTCTCTTTTTAAAATTTCGTAGGCGTCTTCATATGCCTGATTTGAGACGGAATCGTTGAGCCGCGCATCCCGTATGTGGAGCATTAGAGGTTTTTCGACATCATTCGCTAGTCGGATATGTTTGATAAAAATTTCTTTTTGGATATCCTTGGTTTCACTGTTCAAACGATAATAGTCGAGCCCGCACTCGCCAATCGCCACAACTTTTTTGTTAGAAGCAAGTTTTTTGTATTCGAGAGAGTCAAAAAGCTCACCTCGGGAAACAAATCCCCTGCCGCCAATCTCCTCCTCATCGTGTTGAGACGCTTCCGTATGAATAGGATGAAGTCCGACAATCGCATAAACGTCCGGAAACTCGTCAGCCAATTCTACCGCGCGCTTTGACGTGCCAATTTTTGTTCCAACATTTATCACGGTTACTTCCGCATCGTGAGCACGCTTCAGAACATCTGCGTAATCATCCCTAAACGCGGCGAAATTTACATGGGCATGAATATCAATATATTTCATTTTGTTCAGTATAGCAGATTGATTTTAGACATTCGGCTCGAACTCTCGGATCGTAATAAATCCATTCTAGTCTTTTGCAAAAGACTAGAATGGATATCACTGTTTTTAGCGACAAAAAATGAACGCGTGGACATTGCCCGTCGCAATGCCTACGGCAAAGGATTTCGACCGATGCCTATATCAGAGCCGCTTTAATACGCCGTACCCCTTGGGAAACCGCCTCCTCTTTTTGAATCTTAAAAGTGCCATTTAATTCCGCCGTGTTGGAAACATGCGGCCCGCCACAAAATTCCTTCGAAAACGCAGTCTCGAGGGAATTGCCAACAAAATATACCGACACTTCATTACCGTATTTTTCGTTAAACATATGCCGAGCGCCGGACTGGATGGCTTTTTCTTTTGGCAGGATTATTTTCTGAACGGGTAATTTTTCGGCAATTTTCTGATTTACAATATCTTCCACTTTTTTCCTCTCCTCATCCGTCATCTTTTGAGGATGTGAAAAATCAAAGCGCAGTCGCTCGGGTGTAATATTGCTTCCTCTCTGCTCTACATGATTCCCAAGCACGCGGCGCAGTGCTTCATTCAAAAGATGTGTTGCGGTGTGATAATGAATAGACTTCTCGCTCGTATCCGCAAGACCCCCCTTAAATTTTTTGTCCGCTCCTCGGCGAGAAATTTCCTGATGTTTTTGCATTTCCGTTGCAAATTCATCAAGCATCTTCTTTTTTTTCGAATCAGAAAATGGACCTATTTTCTCGCTGTATCCCATCCTTATTCTTTCAATTTCCTCGAGAGCCAGTTCCGCGGGAAGACCGTGACTCGCATAGAAATCAAAAAGATCTTTTCCGGTAATCTCAATAAATGTCGGTACTGTTTGATAATACAATTTCGGCTGTATTCGACCTACAAGTTCCCTTATTCGAGCAGTGAGCTCTTTGAAGCCGCTATGCAGACCCGATCTGAATTTTTTTTCCTCATCTTTTAGTGTGCCGACTATTATATTCCACCTGCTGTCTAGTTCCGAATATTTCATACGATATATCGTATGAAATGACTGCGCTACATCTACTACAGAATTTTCCTTGATTCCGAGTCTATCGAGATGCAAAATAGCCCTGCGAATCAGTCTGCGCACAAAATACCCGCGTTCGGTATTTGACGGTTCAACTCCGTCCGCAATCATAAACATAGCGGCTCTGATGTGATCAGCGACAATTCTGAATGATTTTGTATGGTACGAATCAGAATATTTCTTAGCTGATTTTTCCTTGAGAAGGCCGATCGCAGACGAAAAGTCATCAATAGAAAAGATGTCCTCTTTATTTTCTGAAACCGCGGCAATCCTCTCCAGTCCCCCGCCAAAATCGACATTTCTTTGCTTCAATTTTTCGAATCCTCCGCTCGCTGTTTTTTTGTACTCCATAAAAACGGAGTTGCCTATTTCGAGGAAGCGACCACAATCACAATTCGGATGGCATTCTGCACCAAATTTTGGATCATGCTCGACATGAGTAAATTCATAAAATACTTCGCTGTCCGGTCCGCCGGGTTCGCCGACGGGCATATTTTCCGGTATTCCAGCGCGACTCCACCAATTTTTCTTAGCGGGATAAAAATAAATATGTGATTCGGGAATTCCAATCTTTCGCCATATTTCCGCAGACTCTTCATCTTTCGGCAAATTGAATTTCGCGTCGCCTTCGAAGCAAGTAACCCAAAGTTTCTCCGCCGGAATTCTTATTTCGTTTGTCAAAAATTCAAAAAACCAAGCCAGCTGTTCTTCTTTCCAATAGTCTCCAAACGACCAGTTGCCGAGCATCTCAAAAAAAGTCGTATGGCGGTTGTCGCCGATTTCGTCTATATCCTCTGCACGGAAACATTTTTGCGCATTTGCAATTCTCATTCCTGCCGGATGGGGCGCTCCCAAAAGATAGGGCAAGATCGGTTGCATGCCGGAGCCGGTAAAGAGAGTCGTCGGATCATTTTCAGGAACAAGAGAGGCTGACGGCACAACCGCGTGCCCGCGGAACTTAAAAAAATCGAGATATTTCTGCCTCACTTCTGAAGAAGTCATGCGAGAACGATACTACATTATTCGCGCACTCTCAAGAAAAAAACCCGCGCTTGCGGGTTTGTGTGTCTATGCCTGAAGGGCTTTTGTTCGCAGTCTTACAAGCAATTGACGAAAGCAGAAAATTCCGAGGCCTGCGCCGGCTCCGAAGAGCATAAATACGGCGAATCGCAGAATATCCACTGTGTCAGACGAATTAAATTCGGGGTGCAAAATATATTGGCATGTTATTCCAATCACAGCGCCGGTAGCCGATGAAATAGCCTTCGTCGTCGCAATGAAGAGCAAGGCGGTAAGCGGAAGGTCGACCAGAAAAAATACCAAAAACTGAACAGCCCCCAGTAGAGCTGTAAGACTAAGCGCCAGAAAACATTGGATTGGATACCATAGCCATACAAACGTACTCTTCGATAATTTCGCGAGCGACGACAGCGAGCACAACTTTCCATTACTGCGCAGGCGGTAGATTTCGATGGAGGTGTCGCCTCCCTGCGGGACGTCCATGCGCAGAAATTTACTGTTCCATAACTTAAGTGACCCTCGAAACAGCCACGACGACACGGGAAACCCTATGAATCTTGGTAGTACTTGATCAAAGGCTTCCGTTAATGCCAAATTCACAAGAGTTCCGATAGCGAGAACAGTAACTGCTATTATATCGGCGCCAATGTGCTCTACCAATGATTCCGGCGTAAACACAAATGCAAGGAAAACATGAACTGCGAAGAGTCCGACTCCGAGAGCGACAGTTCGCCTCAAAATCGTGAGTGCAATGTTTGCGCATTTTACGAGGTAAGGGACAATTCCGAGAACGCCCCCGAACAATTCGCGCCATCTTTCGCCGCTCCCAACCACATTCTTCATAAAACCGCGAACGTACAACAGAGTGGCTCGAATGACCGAAACCGTAACATCAAACGTCATCTTGACGTCGCATGTTATGAGCGCCGTAACAGCGCCTGCAACAAGTCCGACCCAGAGGCCGAACTGTAGAGCAACGAGGTAACCCATTGCCACACCAAGCGCGGCTGAAACACCGATTTGCCGATATTCTTTATCTGATAACATTTTCCACCTTTCTCAATGAACTTTTGCCATATTCTGCAACAAACTACTCCAAATAGCAAGCGCGGGTATGCCTCTGCTTCCGCAAAAAATTCCCAGGGGTGAGACCACCAATTCCACCCTTAATATTAGGCCTGCGTTGGAGGGAAGTCTGACTTCCTTATTTTCTTCCTCGTTTTATGATTTGCGCTTTCCGACAAAAGGGCCAGACTGCCAAATTTCTCTCGATCAAGTGCCTCCGATCAAGCTCGCGTAGGTATTACGCGGGAGAATAAAAAAAACACCGCGTGGCGGTGTTGTCAGAAAGTATTACTCCAACTGCAATGAATCCGGATCGAAATAGTATCGTTCGGCAGGATGTTTTGCGTCATAAATGACGAGCAGTTCCCAGCATTCATCTCCCGAGGTCGAAAATAGAAATTCCCTTGCAAAAAAAGCGTGTTCGTAACGGCTGGCTATTTTTCTGCACATCGGCAGTAAAGACTTCGGTATCGTGGCGTTTTTATTACCGGCATCGAGAATCTCCGATGATGACATCGATAAATTGCGAAACCACGCATCATAATATGGTTCTCTCCAATACAAAGTGTAAAAGAGACCGTGTAAGACAAGCAGAAATACTGGGTACCAGAGAAAAGTATAGGAACCTGTTGCGAAGGTGTAGCCTAGTACTGTAAAAAAAGAGAGAATGGAAAACCAAAGTGTGGCGAAACAAAATCTGAACAGGGTTTCCTCACCGGATTTTGACAATTTGCGCCTCACTATTCTTCCGAGCGGCCCAACGGATTCGCACTTCCACTGCAACAATGTCCTATAATCCTGATCACGCGCTTTAAGCAAAAAACCCTCATCAAATAGCGCCGCTTGGAGCATGGTGTGGCACGTAATTTCACTTATATCGCATGCGCCCATCTTATCTCCGGGGAGATCAATGTCCGACATAGAATTTTTCATGGGAACCTTTCTTTTGAAGATCTATCTACGCACTTAATATCACACAATCTGCTTGAAATCAAGCATCTCCGACTTTATTTCATTGAGTCCTTGAAGAAAAAAATTTGGTAGTGTAACGTCAATTCCAATCCCCCTTAAAATATTTTCCGGAGTATCGCTCTCGCCCGCTTTCAAGAATTCTATAATTTTATTAATAAATTTAGGGTCTCCTTTATATTCTGCATACATCGCATTGCTGACCAGTTCTCCGAATGCGTATGAGTAGACATAAAAAAATCTTCTGATATGCGACCATGTCACAAAAAAATATCCGTCATCCGGGATAAGTTTCATAACCGGTCCCATGTACTGCTCTAGATTTTTTTTGAGAAGCGAGGCTATTTCTTCTTTAGAGAGGTAGCCATTTTTACGAATTGCTGTATGGAGTTGGTTTTCAAAATTGAAACACGCGACTTGTCTAAAAACTGTGGAAACTGAAGAATTCAATTTATCGTGAAGGGCAATTTTTTTCTCGCTTTCGTTCAGGCTGTCAAATACGGCGTCGAAAACAAAATTCTCGAAGAGTGTGCTTGCGATCTCGGCTGTTGCGTACGAGTGCCCCGAATACAGCGGGCGCTGTCCTCGCGAATAATGAGCATGAATCGCGTGCCCCATCTCGTGCGCGTAGGTGCGGACATCATTAAAACTATTTGTATGGTTCAGCAGTACATAAATCGGTGTTTTATACCCTGACGAACAAAAAGCTCCTCCTTGCTTTCCCGCCTTCGGAAATGCGTCTATATTGCCCATCTTTAGCATGTCATCAAGAACTTCGGCAAATTCGGGATGCGCTTTAGCGAATGAATCGCGCACAATCTTCGTGGCTTCATCGAATTTAAACGATCTCTTAATGCTTCCGATCGATGCGGTGCGGTCGGCGTACGTCAATTTTTTTACACCAAGGAGTTTCGCTTTGATCGCATAGAAATCTTTACTAATCGAAAAATTATCAGTAACTGTTTTTACTAAAACCTCGACCGTCTTCGGATCGTTTTGATATGAGAGCACAGTCTGGCTGTACGGCTTTTCAAATGCGCGAAGTTCATCATTGGTCTTCTTGTTTATGACTATGGCATTGATCTCCGCCTCGGCAATGGGCGCAATTTCTTTATACACATCATTCAACAAAACATGAAGCAACCGTCTATCTTTTAGAGAAAGTTGTGGGATGAGATTTTGCGCTTGTGGAAGAGGTATTTTTTTACCTTTGTACAAAACGGTCTTCGACGACAATATTCTTTCCACGACCTCAACCCACATATCGTAGCTCGTCTGCGACTTCAGATTCATTATCTTTTCCTCGGAAAGTGTGAGGTTGTGTTTAGCCGAGTCAAAAATTCTTTTCAGCAAATAGCGTCTCCCGACCAAAATACCGGCTTTTAAAAATTTTTGCCGTACCGCACCATCGAGTTTCGCTAATTCAAGCTCGAAAAATAAGAGCAAATTGGAGATATGTTGAGCCCGCGGCGTGAGTAAGGCGATCCGCGCGTCGTATTCGCTTTTGCGCGCACCAAGCGCTCGCAGATAGCTGAAATACAAAAGCGGCTTAAACGTACCTACACTGCAGACGATATCTTCATATTCCTGCAGGACTTTATTCAATTCATTAGGCGAACCAAGCCACGCGCGAGACGTATTATATTTTTTATTAAATTCTTTTGCCCGCGCCTCCAATCGTTTTACATCGCTTTCGATTTTTGGGTCATTCGGCGACGCGTAAAGCGCGCGCAAGTCCCATTCGGTCTTTTGTTTATGTCGGTTTCTTTTCATAACGCGTGATTTCATGCATGGAGCCTACCGCATTTTTTGAATAAAAAAAAGAGCCCCGGGCTCTTCAAGGGACTCTACTGTGGAACAAGCTTGATTACCGAATCGCCGGAACAGATTCGGCAAGGCAATTCAACAAAGAAAGCGAGAGGGACTCCATTCTTGCGAAGCCACCTGTTTATCCTGACCAGAGTGCGTCTTTCCAGAATTTGAATATCCCTCGCTCTGATGTAACAGCCATTATTCCAAACTCGCATTATTCGCGACTGCATTACAGCGCTCATGCGCGGTGTTGCGAGAGCAGAATCAATGTGAGCCTTTGTTATTTCTGAAGTAAACCGCGGTCGAGTCAAGACTTTTTGTTCAGAGTTCTTCGGTGAGTATTTGAGAGTGTGAGGGGTTACTTTTTGTTGGCTTACTCGAGTTCGTTCTGCATCGAGCTTAAATTCGAGTTGTTGGGATTTCATATGATCTTCTACGAATATACCTCATATATCGTTTTCGTAAAGGACGTTTTAAGAGAGCTTCTTTAATAGTTCAAAATCGGCCTTCAGCGCAGGAAAAGTACTGCGATTGTAAATGGCAACACATGGATGATAGAGAGCGGCTATTTTTATCGGACCGTACACAGCCTCGGCATCATATGCCTTGCCGTGAGCCCTGCTGATCGGCTCTATCTCGAATTCCTTGTCGAATTTCTTCATGATGTAAATCATTGCGTACCGCCCAAGCGTAGCAATAATTTTAGGTCTGATGATTTCAATCTGCCTGTCAAGAAAGGGGCCGTATGCATCTATTTCCGAAGGTAAAGGATCTCTGTTCTCTGGCGGGCGATCTTTTACAATATTCGTAACATAAACGTCTTCGCGCGGTATTTTGATTTCCGCTAAGAGCTCATCCAATATTTTGCCAGCCGCCCCACAAAACGGCCGACCCGACAGCGCCTCATTCTTGCCGGGCGCCTCGCCGACGAACATTATTTTTGCATCATGACTTCCCTCACCTATGACGGGAAAAAAATTATTTTTCACGCGGTAAGCATAAAGTGGAGAACCAGTAAGACTCAAAACTTCGTCTTTTATTTGCTTCATCAGATCTTTTTTCGGCATTATTTGAATTACTATATAAATAATGTACTGCCGTATTTATTCGGTGAGCAGAGGCTCAAAGGAAAATCCCGGATATTCAGCCATATCGATATCCACTTCATTCACTTTTTGAATCCGAGTAAGAACGCCACTGACAGGAACCACCAGCACCCCTCCTACCGCAAGCTGATCCAAAAGCTCGCGAGGGATTTCCTCGACCGCAGACGTTACAAGAATTCGGTTGTAAGGACCGCTCTTAGGCAATCCCCAATCGTTGGTCGCGTCTTCAATCCCTATATTGGCCCGATCATATTTTTCAACATTCGCAAGCGACTCGGCTTTCAATTCCGGTCGAATCTCTGTTCCATATACAAATCCCTCGTGCCCCGCCAAGTATGAAAGGAGCGTCGTCATCCAGCCTGTACCTGTCCCGATCTGGAGTACTAAATCACCTATTTCCGTGCCAAGTAGTTCCAAAATAAATGCGGCAGTTGTCGGCTGTAGCATGGATTCGCCGTCTGCTATAGGAAGAGGGTAATCCTCATATGCTTCAAATTCATAATCAGGATGCACAAAATCAGCTCGATTGACGAGAGAAAAAACTCTCTCAATTTCGGGATTATCGAGCACCTTTGTCTCGCTTCTCAAACGTTCCAGTAGTTCCTCTCGAGTCATGGTGTAAACAAATTATTTTTTATTTCACTGCCTGGGGATTCCGCATTTTTGGTTTTTGAACTGGCTCCTTTCGCGAGAGCACCCCTCACTCCTTCAATATAACTACAATAATCACACTGCTTTGAAATCGCCGGCATTTTTTCGGAGTCGAGACATTTTTTTGCTTTTTCGAGCGTTTCTTCGATCCACGCATCTTTTCCTGTGTAAGAAATTATCGTAACATCAAATTCGAGCTTCGCGTCAAATGCTTCTCGGTCACGTTTTCCATTGGCGTATACGAAATATCCAGTATCGGAAACGCGGAAACCGTTTTGCCGCAGAAGCCACTGGTACACTTCCATTTGCCGTTTGTACCCGTCCTGCCACGCTGCGTCGAGCGTTATTTCACTATCCTTGCTCGTGGATTTGTAATCAACGACGATAAGCTCGCCGTCAGCATCTACCCACACATCGTCAACTGCTCCTGTAATAAGAAAATTCGTGGTTGGATGTAAATACTGCACGCCGATAAAATTTTCTCTCCATCGATCAATGTCTTTATGCTGAAAAGGCACCGCCTGAATAGCGTATTTCTCCATTAAAGGATGCGTGGTCTTTTTTACCCGATGAAAATCGAATTCTTTTTTCAAGAGCGCGTCTACTGCGCTGTTTAGATTGAACGGAAAACCAGGCGGGCGGCCGACACCGAGGCGGCGATCGAGATAAAAGCAACGAGGACATTCGAAAAAAAGGTCAATCTTTGAGCGGGAAAGTTTGAAAGGCTCTTTCGCATTCGGAACATAAAGATTCCTCACGCGTTTAGCATTGTAGTACTCGGACATCTTTTAAGTATACCAAATGAAGTGTCGGAAATAAAAAAAACGCCTTACGGCGATTATTTCTCTGTAAATTTTGGCCGTCTCCACTTGAGAAAAGAATGATACGCGCTGTGGGATTCTTCCGCGGCTGCGAGAAAGATCCGTCGAATATCTCTTCGGGACATCTTCCGGATTCTACAGGGTAAGGAGGGCGCGCCGATTATTTGATGCAGGCCGGTGGAGGATAATTGTGTTTTCATTGCGATGGTCTGGATGGCGACACAGAAGGAAACTACTCTGAAACAAATACTACCACGAACCCAAAACGACAAAAAGCCCTCGGGGGCTCTTTTGTATAGTTATTATTTATTTTGTGAAATTATTCAGTCGTCGCCGAACCGGTAGCTGTAAATCCATCGAGGATCATCGCGCCATCAACATTAACAATCGGAAGATCTTTTCTCAAATTGAACGCCCCATCTCCATCCTCCGCGTGTATCACAGCAAAATAACTTTTACCGGCGATTGTTCCCCGCAGTAATTCTACGAGACCGGTCGTCTCACCAGCTTCGAATCGCCTTGCTCCCAATATCCAGCCGGGAACTCCATTGTCGTTTTCGTGTATAGCAATCCACGCGACTATCGGAAGATTCATCTTCGCAATAGTAATCATTGTGCCGGCAGGCTGATCATCGGCAGTTACAGCCTCCGTTCCTACAGATTTCGGACTCATCATTGCTTCTCCCTCCTTAATCATACTCCCTTCACCCGATGAATTTTCGCCATCAGTCGAATCAATATCTTGCATCTCTTCTCCGTCGTCCTGTGTCTCCCCGTCAAGAGCCTCGCCTACCGAAGCGCCGATCTTTGAGCTATTATCATCTTCCGCCACGCGCGCGCTGGTCCAAAAATATCCGGCAATAAATCCAACGACAATCCCCGCAATAAACATCCATGTTAACTTGGTCTTTACATCATTCATATATAATTTGTTATTGATATATTGTTAAACGCTAAATACCGCAAAGATTTTTAATCTCCTCGCGCAACTCAATTCGCCGCGAGCTGTTCATGGACAGATCGCGAATAAGGGACTCATCCTGCCCTAAAGACTTGCATAGTACAACGCCTTTGTCAAAAAGTGCTTCACGATGCATTAGAGAAAGCGTTGTGAGACAGCTCAACGGGTGAAGGCGCCCCTCCTCGATCATGTCCTGCAAATTGCCCTTCGCCGGATAATTCCAGCCAATCATCTCGAGGCCGGCGCACTCGGCATATTGAATGGCGCTCGTAGTGAATTTTGTATTTGTTACAATCGAGCCACGATTTAATCTGCGTTGTTTATTGCCATAGAAGTGCTGGGAATGTGAAAGGTCGTCTATCCGAGCTTTCACATAAAGTGCGATTTTAAGATCGCTCTTAAAACCGAGCTCGTTGTGGAATTTTACTTCCGACATTACTAGTTCCTGATCATTATATGCGACCACGTCAACTTCATGCGAGACACATCTCCCTTTTACCATTTTTCCGGTTTCCACCGTATATCCTCGTGATTTATAAACCTCCCCGACAAAAGTCTGGAAGGGAAACCCAGTCGGGCCAAAACCAACCAGAGCTCGACGAAGCGAATATCGGGCCGCCGCAGGATGCTTGTGTTTTCGTAGCAGTTCAAAGGCGTGATGATAAATATCCGTAGTCGAAATGCCGTTTATCAATTCACGCGATACATGCCTTTCAATTTCTTCTTGCGTCGAATCGTCGGCGCCGGCACGTCGAAGCGACTCCCTCAATTTTTGGGAACTGAATGGTTCGCTTGTTCCATCAGCCTTCATTACCGATATCGTAGCTTGACCGCTCATGAATTAACCCTTGATGAAAACTTCAAATGTGTCGAGATCTTCTTCCTGTCCGACTTCAAAAATATTGAGACG
>Ga0209541_10006605_pt1 | contig 19704 bp, 17 predicted proteins | sample RifCSPlowO2_01_FD_184027 | JGI IMG/M metagenome (GOLD analysis project Ga0209541, IMG submission 184027) | Groundwater microbial communities from Rifle, Colorado - Rifle CSP2_plank lowO2_0.1 (SPAdes) (version 2) | ecosystem: Environmental > Aquatic > Deep subsurface > Groundwater | place... | reverse complement strand
CCAGTCCGTCGAGTAAGCGAAGAAGATGTTTCCTACGATGGGCCAGGAAAACGAGAACTTCCTTAATATGGATCTTCAAATTCCAAGCAAAAAAACAAGGAAAGAAACAAATTTAAAACTTCTAAAAAGCGGGGTGGTTTTAATCGATCCAGATACAACCTTTATTTCCCCAGATACAAAAATTTCTAAAGGTTCGAAGATTTACCCTTATACGTTTATTTTGGGAAAAAGTGAAATCGGCGGTAATTCTAAAATTGGTCCAAATAGTTTAATTACCGATTCAAAGATAGGTTCTGAAACAGAAATAATTTATTCAGTAATAGAAGAATCGGAGGTTTCTTCTGGTGTTTCTGTTGGACCATTTTCGCATTTGCGACCGAAAACTTTTGTTGAAAGTAAAGTTCGAATTGGTAATTTTGCAGAAATTAAAAATTCTAAGATTGGAGAGGGTTCAGAAATTGGTCACCACTGTTATATTGGAGATGCGAATTTAGGTAGAAGAGTGAATGTTGGTGCTGGTACAATTACGGCCAATTTTGATGGGGTGAAGAAACACCAAACCGAAATAGCCGATAAAGTTTTTCTTGGATCCAACACTGTTCTGGTTGCGCCGGTTAAGATTGGTGAGGAGGCAAAAACCGGAGCAGGCGCAGTCGTAATAAACGATCTTCCTCCTAACAGCCTTTCTGTTGGAGTACCAGCAAAAGTTATAAAAATAAAGGGTAAGCGGGTTAAAACAAGTGAAAATATTGATCTTTAATTGGCGGGATATTAAAAACCCCAAATCTGGAGGCGCCGAATTCGTCACCCACGAAATTTCTAAGAGATGGGTAAACCGCGGGCACGAAGTTACTCTTTTTACATCTTCTTTTCCTCTCTCAAAAAAAGAAGAAATTATTGACAAAGTAAAAATTATCCGTAGCGGCCAGCAATGGAGCGTCCATTGGAAAGCCTATATTTTTTATCAAAAATATTTTAAGGGAAAATTTGATATTATAATTGACGAGATAAATACAATTCCCTTTTTTACTCCTCTTTACGTTAAAGAGAAAAAAATAGCCTATTTTAATCAACTCGCCCGGGAAATTTGGTTTTATGAAAGTTTTTTCCCTGTTTCCCTGTTAGGTTATCTACTAGAACCTCTTTATTTAAGATTTTACCGGAATATTCCGACAATGGTAATATCCGCTTCTACGAAAAAGGATTTAGTGTCAATGGGTTTTAAAAACGTGGAAGTTTTTCCCATGGCAGTTGACTTTGAAAAAACCCAGAAATTCTTAGAGGAAAAGGAAAAAAATTTAACAATTATTTATGTTGGGAGGTTAGTTTCTTCCAAAAAAGTGGTTGATATAATTGGGGCTTTTCGGATAATTGCCAAAAAGGCGAAAGATTCTAAACTTTGGATTGTTGGTTCAGGAAATAAGAAATATGAAGAAAAGCTAAAAAAATTAGTTGAAAAGTACTCTTTAAAAGATTCAGTGAGGTTTTTTGGCTACGTAACCCAAGAGGAAAAATATAAGTTAATGAGTAGAGCTACAGTTATTGCAGTTACATCCATAAGAGAAGGTTGGGGATTAATTGTCACTGAAGCAAATTCACTTATGACCCCGGCGGTTGTTTATAACAGCCCAGGCTTACGTGACGCTGTTATACATAACGAAACTGGTTTAATCTGCGAAGATAACAACCCTGCCGATTTGGCTAAGAATATTCTTAGCCTTTTGAATAGAGATATTTATAGTCGATTACAAAAAAATGCCTATACTGACAGTAAAAATAAAACTTGGGAAAAAACTGCCAAAACTTCTTTACAGATATTAAAAAAAATTTAATATGGATAAGTTTTTAGTTTCCTGTATTGTAAACACAAGAAACGAAGAAAAATTGATTCAGAATTGTTTAGATTCTATTAATAATCAAACTTACAAAGGTACCGAAATAATTGTTGTTGATAATAATTCAACCGATAATACAAAACAAATCTCTCAAAAATATACTGATAAAGTACTCAATTTTGGACCAGAACGAAGCTACCAAAAAAATTTTGGTGCGAGAAAGGCAAGTGGGGAATATCTATTATTCGTAGACGCCGATATGGAATTGAATAAAAATGTAATTAGAGAATGTATCCAACTGATCAAAGAAGATTCTAGTATGAAAGCGATAATTATTCCCGAAGAATCCTTTGGCGAAGGGTTTTGGGCGGCTGTTCGCTCGTTGGAAAAAAAATGCTACCTAGAGGATCCTTATATTGAAGCGGCAAGATTTTTTGAAAAAAAGACTTTTTTCAAAGTGGGCGGTTACGATGAGAATTTAATAGCTGGAGAAGATTGGGATTTAACTAATCGATTGAAGGGAAAGATTAAAATTGGGAGAATCAATAGCTTTTTAAGACATAATGAAGGGAAGCTTTCTTTATTCGGTGCAGTAAGAAAAAAATTTTATTACAGTAAGCATATTAAGAAATTTATAGATAAAAATAAGAATTTTTCTCAACTTACCCCTTTTCGAATTGCGTTTCTGCGTAATTGGCGTCTACTTATTAAAAACCCAATCCTTTCTTTAGGTTTGGTGACACTAAAAACTTGTGAATTTAGTGCCGGTTTGGTAGGATTGTTAATAAGCCCTTACAAAAAAGGGCAATTTTAAAATGAAAAAACCAAATTATCAAATAGGAGTTGGTGGTACTTTTATTGGGGTGGCTGCTAGAAAATACGTTGATGATGTATTAACAAGTAATCGACTTTCTTACGGAAAATACACTCAGAAACTGGAGGAAAAATTTGCCCGGCTGCATAACCGAAAGTTTGCTATTTTTTGTAATTCCGGCACCAGTGCTCTTCAAGTAGCCGTACACGCTCTGAAAGAATACTATGGCTGGAAGAGTGGTGATGAAGTTTTAGTTCCGGCAATTACATTTATTGCTACTAGTAACGTTATTCTTCAAAATAATTTGAAACCAGTTTTTGTTGATGTTGATAAAGATTATTACGAAATAGATCCAAAAAAAATAGAAGAAAAAATAACCAGTAAAACTCGCGCAATTATGCCTGTTCATCTTTTTGGACAACCTTGTGATATGGACCCAATTTTAAGAATTGCAAAAAAACACAATTTGAAGGTGATTGAAGATTCTTGTGAGACAATGTTTGTAAAATATAAGGGTGAGCCGACTGGGTCTTGGGGTGATATAGCTTGTTTTTCGACTTACGTTGCCCATCTTTTAGTAACCGGAGTTGGCGGTTTCGCTTTAACCAATGATCCTGATTTAGCAGTTTTGCTCAAAAGCCTTTTTAACCACGGTCGAGATAATATTTATCTTTCAATAGATGATGATAAAACTTCTGATCCAAAGAAGCTTTTCAAAATTGCCAATCGCCGTTTCAACTTTATCCATATTGGTTACAGCTACCGCGCGACGGAAATGGAAGCAGCTCTTGGATTAGCAGGGTTGGAACAAAAAGATAATATGCTAATAAAACGTCAGGAAAACGCAAGATATTTAACAACCCACCTAAAAAAATTTGAGAATGATCTTCAGCTACCAAAAATCCGTCCCCAAACCGAGCATGCTTTTATGATGTATCCTCTTGTTATCAAAAAAGATTCAAAAATTAAGAGAGACCGTTTAATCTACTTTTTAGAAAAAGAAAATATCGAGACCCGCTATCTAATGCCCCTTCTTTCTCAACCAATTTACAAAAAACTTTTTGGGAATATTGAAAAAAATTACCCCGTGGCAAAATGGATAGATAAAAACGGATTTTACATTGGTTGTCACCAAGAGCTTAAAAAAAGCGATCTTGATTATGTTATATACACATTCGAAAAATTCTTCCAAACAAAGAGTTAATTTAAAAGTTGGAGTAATGATTGATGAACTGCACACGGGTGGGATCGAAAAAGTCGCGATTCAGCAAGTAGATGCTTTGAAAAGAATCGGCAAAAAAGCAGGTTTAGTCGTTCTTCGTCGGGTAAAAATTGAAGCTCACCCATATTCTGAATTTCTTAAAAATACTCCGGTAATTTACCTGGATGACCGCTTACCAAAGTGGTTTAAATTTTCTTTTAAAATACCTTTCTTTTCTTATCTTTCCCTTTTTCATCTGACTTATCCTCTGTTTTTACCGTGGTTAGTCGGTAAAAAGGAATTTACGATACTAGTATCGCACGGTACTTATACCACCTTTACGGCCCTCACCTTAAAATTTTTTAAGGGAATTCCTTTTTTTGTCTTCATTTGGGATCCGATTTATTACATTTTGAAAAAAGCCTACGTCTTTGGACCGATTAGAATCTTCTTCTTTGTACTACTACCTCTGGCCCGTTTTTTTGATCGTTTGATCGTTACTTTTTCTAATGGCGTTTTCGTGGCTGGTTCTCCGCACTTAAACTATCTGAAGTCCGTCGGAGCGTTTCGGATAATTAAACTATATCCTGGAGCTGAACCGATAGACAAATTACCAGATAAAAAAGAAAAGTTTATTTTGTCAGTAACTGGGTGGACCCAAGCTAAAAAACCAGATTACAATCTTGAGCTAATTAGAGCTCTTCCTAGTAGCCATTTGATAATGGCGGGAAGTTGGTATCCCAAAAATATTGAAGAGGATTTCCGACAGAGAGTAAAAGACGAAGGACTGACTGGCCGAGTCGAAATTACCGGTGCCCTAGAGGAAAATAGACTTCGTCAGCTTTACCAAGAAGCTTTGGTATTTCTGCAAACAAATGATGATAGAGGATTTGGTTTACCAGCTCTAGAAGCCGCCGCTCATGGGTGTACTTTTATTATTCCCCAAGGCCAAGGGGTTGGCGAGTTGTTTGAAGATAAAGTCGACGGTTTTTTTACTAAGGAGAGAGATACTAAGGTTATTTTGGAGAAGTTAAAATTACTTATCGGCGATCCAAAACTAGCTAGAAGAATGGGTGAAAGTGCCTGGACCAAGGTGGCCAATTTCTACTCTTGGGAAAAACATGCCCAAAAACTAAGTAAAGAGGTTGAAAGATTATTCCAATGACATTACACGTTCTTTTTACAGGGTTAGTTTCAAAAACTTCAATTAGCGGTGGTGATCAATTATTTCTCGATATCGCACCACACTTACCCAAGGATATTAAGTTAGTATTAATCACCCCTAGTTTTGCCAAAAAGTATTGGGAGGATATTAACCAAAGCAATGTTGAGTTCCGTTATTTAAGAGACAACCCTTTTGATTCTTACTCCCACCAAATTTTCATTTTTCTATCTTACTTAATACGCTCGTGGCAAGTTTACCAAATTTTAAGAAAGGAAAAAGAGATTGAAGCTATATATTCTTGTTCAGATGTAGCTTACGCTGATATTTGGCCAGCTTATTTTCTCGCCGGGCACAAAAAGGTTAAGTGGCTTACCCGTATTTATCACGTTATTTTACCTCCAGCAAAGAGGCAAGGTAATTTTCTTGTAAATTTTTTGGCTTTTTATTTGCAACGTTTGAGTTTTTGGATGATTAAAAAAAGAAGTAATTTGATCCTGTCCTTAAATGATGCTTTAAAAAAAGAACTCTTGAATTTAGGTTTTCCGAAAAATAGAGTTGGAGTTTTGGGGGCTGGAATAGATTACGAAAAAATTAGAGATTTTAAACCAACAAAAAAATATATTTACGATGTGGTTGCGCTAGGCAGAATTGCGCCGGTTAAAGGTATTTTTGATATTGTAAAAATCTGGAAAACGGTTCACGATCATAACCCTAGTTGGAAATTTGCTTGGGTTGGTGATGATAATGAAAATTATACAAAGAAAATGAGAGAGACGATCGAAAAAGCTGGTCTTGAACACAGTTTCAGCCTACTTGGTTTTATCGATAAGGAAGAAGTTTACAATATTTTAAAAAGTGCCAAAGTGTTTGTTTGTCCCGATCATGAGAACGGTTGGGGATTAGCTATCTGCGAGGCAATGGCGTCTGGCTTACCAGTAGTTTCTTATAATATTGATATTTTTGGTAGTGTCTACAAACAAGGTTTTAAGAGCGTGGAGTTATTTGACATCTTAGCTTTTGCCAAAGAATTAACTAAGGTTTTAGAGGATAAAAAATTAAGAAAAATGCTTGGTAAAGAAGCAATGGATCAAGCCTCTAAATTTGATCAGAAAATAGTAGCGGAGGATTTTTTAACTTTTCTTAAAATGGCTGAAAATTAATAATACGCTTAAGATAAAAAAAGAAATAGCGGTTATTGTTAAAGACAACTTCCAATAAGGTGGTTCAAACTTAAACCTCACTAGATGATTCCCTTTATTTAATTTAACCCCCTTTTCCCCAAAATTCACTTCTTCGATATTTGTTCCTACATTATCTACTTTTGCCTCCCAACCTTTGAAATTCAACTCGTTAAATACAAGATAGGTTTCTTGCGGGCTAGAAACTGAAAGCTCAATTTTGCTTGGTTCCAACCTTCCTATCTTTATATTGTTAGAGATAACTGTCACCGTACTTATACCATTATCTTTTAATATTGGTTTTTCTGTTAAATAAAATCTCGGAAGAGGATCCTCTAAAGAATAAACGTAAATGGTGTATTTTTTTAAGCCGTAGTTTTTTTCGACTTCAAAACTCTTTAAGAATTTAATTTCCTCGTCCGCTAAATTATTTTTTAAACTAACAATATAGCCAACGTTAAAAAGTTTTAAAGTTTTCTTATCTAAAGGAAAATTATTACTGATTTTCCCGTAATCCTCTTTTTCCAAATAGCGATATTCTTTTAAGCGAAGGTACGCTTTTGGCTGCCAGTTCCAACCTACATTATTTGCTTCGTAAACGCTGAATTGGGCAAGGTTTAGAGAACGGGGGAGATAGTCTTCCTCAATTCCAGTTTCTACCCAAACGCGATAAAGGTTTTGAGGATCTTGCTCTTTAATAAAAGTAGCGATTTCTTGATCAGATTTTAGGGGAATTTCATAATTGGCAGGTTTTAGATAATCCCAATCAAAACTATAAAAATTAGCGATAATTATAAGAACAAAAAAGGTTTTTAGAACAAAAAGATTTACTAATTTTTTAGCAAACAAAATTAAAATTAGCAATATAAAACCCAAACTTGGCAAATAAATATTTAAGTAGTATTTTTGGAAAAGTATGGTAAGAGCGGGAAAACCGGTTTTTATAACTGGTGCAAAAATTAGAATAAAAGCGGCTGTTCCTAATAATAAAACCAACCAAAAGTTAGAAAAATATTTATGTCTACTTACTGGCAGTTTTTTAAGAATAAAATCGCTACCACAGCCAGCTAAAAAAGCTATTCCTAAATTTACAAATATCAAAGAACGGGTGTGGGCTCTCATCGAAGAAAAGCCAGGCAGGTAATCATATAAGAGTTTAAAAAAAGGGGTGTCCGTCCCTACCGATATCAAAAGAGAGATAATTATTATAAATAGAAAAAACCAAACCTCCTTATATTTTTTAAAGGATACCAAAAAACCCAAAGTAGCGAGGAATAAAGGAAATAAACCAATAAAATTTATCCCTTCGCTTGGTAAAACTCTTTGAAACGGCCAAGGAAAAATCGCTAATTGCAGCTTATTTAAACTTTGGGAAAAAGAAGCAACTTCAGACAAAGTTAGCGGCAAATCTCTGGTAGTATCGGGTATTGAGGCCAGTGAAGGTAACCAAGAAGGACTAGCAATACCGATCCCAAAAACCACTGCCATTAAATAAATGGGCAAAATTACAACCAGATTTTTATCTTCCTTATAAGAAGTTACTACTTTAAAGACGAAGAAGGCAGTTATAAAAATTAGAGAATAATAACTAATTTGGAAATGCCCGGTTAAAAGTTGGGCAGATATTGGTAAGGAAAGAAAAAATAGGAATTTAAATTTTTTAAATCTAAAGTATTCTGAAACTAAATAAAATTGCAAGGGAATCCAAGAAATTGCTGCCACCAAATCTGTATGACCAAGATAAACCCTTAGACTGAAATAACCAGCGAGAACAAATATTATTGCTGAAAAAAAAGCGGAAAATTTCGATAAAGCGAATGATCTCGCCAGAAAATACATACCAAAAGTAGCAATTATAAAATGGCTAAAATAAAAAACGATCAAAAACCAGTTCAGATTTAAAAAAAGATAGAGAAAATTAATTGGATAAAAAATTGGGGAGAAAAGAGTCATCGGAATACCACCACCAATATATGGGTTCCAAAATGGCGGTTGAGCATTTAAAATAGTGGTTTTAAGAAAATTTAGGAAAACTAACTGAAAATTTAAGAAATCCCCACCCGCAACAATTCCTCCCTTAAACAAACTTTCCCAAAATAACCCTGCAAAAATTAAAGGAAATATGAAAAAAGGCGCAAGATTACTACCAGCTAATTTACCCATTTACACTATTCTTCCAGCTTTTCAAGTAAGACGAGAATCGAAATTTAATCATATTATTCAAAAACTCTAAAACCGTAAGCATACTTGTGTTCGAAACACCACCTGTTCTTGGCAGACCTTTTGTTTCTATTTCGACAATCCTCAAACGTAAAAATCTAGCCTTTACGAGTAGCTCCAGGTCTAAAAAAGAATCAAGTGATTGGATATCAAATTTTTTAACTAAAACCCTGGCAAACATTTTTGGACAACCATTAGTGTCGGTGACTTTAATATTAAATAGTAAATTTGCGATTAAGTTGTAAATTTTTGAATTTACACTTCTCAGTAAACTTTCTCTAGTTACTCTTTTTATTTTAGCTATATCAGCGTTTTGTTGCCATAAAAGCGCGAGCAGCTCTACCAAACTAACCGGATTAACTTGGCCATCAGAAGGCATATGAGCTACGTATTTACCATTCGCTTTCTTCCAGCCAAGAATAATTGCTCTCCCCCAGCCTTTCAATGGTGTGTGAACAACAACTAATCTCTTATCTGCGGAAGCTAAGTCGGAAATTACCTTAGAAGAGCCGTCTTGCGAACCATTATCAACAAGAACGAGCTCATAATCAATTTTTTCTTGATCTAAAACTTTCTTTATATCCGCTATTACCGGTGTGATAATTTGTTCTTCGTTTAAAACCGGCAAGATTACGGAAAGCTCTTTCATTTAATTAAGTTTAATACTATTTTTTTAATTTTTTCCGGTGTTAAGGAGTGGTGATTTCTAAGATGCTCGTGGTCGCCAACAATTTTTGAGAACTTATCGGCTATCCCAATTCTCTTCAAGACTGTATTACCCTCTTCACTAGCTAAAACCTCAGCTACTGCACTGCCTAAACCACCAATAACGGAGTGTTCCTCTATTGTGACAACGTATTTTATTTTTTTAACCGAATCTAATATTAGTTCCTTATCTAAAGGTTTGATAGTATGGAGATTAATAACTTTTGCCGCTATTCCCTTTTTTGAAAGCACTTCCGCCACTAATAAGCTGTTAATTACTTGATTACCAGTTGCCAAAAGTAATACATCACTACCATCTCGCATTATAATTCCCTTTCCAAGCTTAAGTTTTGGTTTTTTCGGGTGAATCTTTGGTTCTCCAGCCTTTCCTAAGCGCAAGTAAACTGGTCCTTTTAGTTTAGCTGCTTGCTCCGTAGCAACCTCAACTTCGAACGGATCAGCAGGACAGACGATTGTAATATTTGGTAAAACTCTCATAATAGCAATATCCTCTTGGGAATGATGGGTTGGACCAGCGTGACCGTAACCTAGCCCTCCTCCAACCCCCACAATTTTTACATTTAAATTCTGTAAACAAATATCGTTTCTAATTTGTTCATAAGGTCGCATTGTGGCGAAGGTTGCAATTGAATAAACAAACGGAATAAAACCCTCCAAAGATAAACCAGCCGCAACTCCGACCATATTGCTTTCCGCCACTCCCATATTTATAAATCTTTTGGGAAAGGCAGTAGCGAAATCTTCAAAGACTGTGTAGCCCAAATCTCCAGTTAATAAAAAAATCTTTTGATTTTTGCTGGCTAGCTTGGTTAAAGTTTTTATAAAAGCGTATCTCATTTATCTTTAAGTTCTTTTAAGGCCCTTTTATATTCAGTTTCTTTCAAGTTTTGATAGTGCCAAGCAAGTTTTCCTTCCATAAAAGAAATTCCCTTACCCATAACCGAATGGGAAATAATTAAACTGGGTTTTCCTTTTAGAAAAGGTAGCTTTTCAAGGGTTCTAACTACTTTTTCCATATCGTGACCAGAAATCTCGCTTGTTTCCCAGCCAAAAGCTTTCCATTTAGCGCTCAGAGGTTCTAAGTTCATTACTTCTTCAATTTTTCCGAAGGCTTGAAGTTTATTGTAATCAATTATAGCCACTAAATTATCTAGTTTAAAATGCCCTGCAGCCAGGGCTGCTTCCCAAACCGAACCCTCATCATTCTCACCATCACTTAAAAGTACAAAAACTCGATAATTTAACCCCTTAGTCTTACCAGCAAGGGCCATTCCTACTCCAAGCGAAAGTCCATGACCCAGCGAGCCCGTAGTCACCTCAACTCCTTTTACATGAATTTCTGGGTGCTCGGCTAATTCACTTTCGTTTTGGCAAAAATTTAATAATTGTTCTCTTGATAAAAACCCTAGTTTTGCGAGAGCACAATATTGAATTGCGGCGGCGTGTCCTTTACTTAAAATAAAACGATCGCGGTTTTTCCACTTTGGGTTTTTCGGGTTTACGCTCATTATTCCAAAATAAAGGGCCGTTATTATCTCAGCGATTGACAAAGCCGACCCAATGTGCCCAACATTTGCCCTAAAGGAGATATCTATGACGTCTTTTCGTAGCGCCGTAGCGATTTTTTTTAAATTTTCGACTTTCTTTTTTGTCATCACTTAATAATATTCAAGGTTCTGTTCAAACCACTTTATAGTTTGGGTTAATCCTTCTTTTATATTAAATTTTGGTTCCCACCCTAATAATTTTTTTGCCTTGCGCCGATCTGCTAACCAAAAATCTGTATCCCAGATTCTAGGTTTGAAAGCTCCATAATTAATTTTTGCCCCTTTTTTTATTAAGTTGTTAATAATTTCAACAACCTCCTTAGTAGAAAACTGCTTCCCACTGCCAACATTTATTATTTCTCCACTCAAACTCGACCTTGCTACTTTCAAATAAGCGTCTACCAAATCATCAATATAAATAAAATCTCTTTTTTCTTTACCATCCGTTAAATTAATCTGTTTACCCTTCAATATACTGTTAATGACGGTTGGAATTAATCGGCTACCTTCTTCCCAAGGACCATAAACCGAAAATGGTCTTAGCGTAACAATAGGTTTTTTGTATTGGCTGGCAAACACTTGGCAGAGTAAGGAACTACCCACCTTAATAGCTGCATAAAAACTAACTGGCTCTAAGTAATCAGTTTCTTTCATTGCCCGATTTTTAAAGCCATACTCGCTACTTGTTCCGGTATTAACAAAACATTCATAATTAATATCGGCTAGACTTAAGAGAAGATTAGCGGTTCCGGTAATATTTGTTTTAATCATTTCGTGCAAATCCTCTTGGGATGGATAATTACCGTGCGCGCTTAAATGAAAAATAACCTTGGGTTTAATTTTTTTTGTTAACTTTTGTAATCCTTCAAGGTTATTTAAATCAACATCGTGGGTTACAACTCTATCAAGAATGTCTTTTACCCTCCAGGTATTGGTAGTTTTCTTTATTAAAATATGGATTCTACTACCCTCTTTTATTAATTTTCTGGTCAAATTAGCCCCGATAAAACCAGCTGCTCCCGTAATCAAAACATCTTTTTTTTCTAGCATAGAAATAAAAATATGATATCATTATACACTGTGAAGGAAGTAAATTGTCCAATTTGCGGAAAGTTTGACTATAAGATTCTTTTTAAAGAAAATTTCGCTAAATCAGAAGTTGATGAAAAAACCTTTAGTGCCCGTCGTACCCCGGAAAAAGTTCACTACCAAATTGTAAAATGCAACCGTTGCAATCTAGTTTATTCTAATCCAATTTTTGAAGAGGAGAATCTTCAAAAACTTTACAAAAAAAGTGTTTTCACTTACAGCGAAAATTTGCCGGACTTAAGAGAAACCTATGGGTTTTATATTAAAAAAGTTGAGAGTGCTCTTCCTAATAAAGAAAATTTTTTAGACATTGGCTGTGGAAACGGGTTTATGTTAGAAAAAGCACAAGAAATTGGTTTTAAGAGTGTTTGGGGTGTAGAACCTAGTCTTGACTCGATAAATAAGGCTAGAAGTGATATTAAAAGTAAAATAAAAAATGATGTTTTCAAAGAAGGTTTATTTAGGGAAAAGTTTTTTGATCTCGTTTGTATTTTTCAGACTTTAGATCATGTATCTAACCCCAATGGATTTTTAAAGGCTGTTTATAAAATTTTAAAAAGAGGAGGTGTTGTTTTAGCAATAAATCATAACGTTGCGTCATTCTTCGCAAAAATATTGGGAGAGCGTTACCCAATATTTGATATCGAACATACCTTTCTTTATGATAAAGAGACAATGAAGAAAATTTTTGAGAAAAATGGCTTTAAAGTGCTGTGGGTAGAAAGTACTTTTAACATTTATCCTCTAAATTATTGGCTTAGAATGTTTCCTTTACCGGGTGGTTTAAAGAAGCTATTAGTAAATTTTTTTTCTGTGACTAGCGTAATTAATAAAAAAATTAAAATTAAAGCTGGAAATTTAGGTTTGGCTGCTACTAAAGTCGAACCTTAAATAACTAAACTCCAAAAATTAAAATGAAAATAGCAATTATAGCTGATGTTATCAATGAACATTCTGGTGCTAGAGCGCCAATTAGATTAGCCCAGTTTCTTTGCAAAGAGGGTCAGGATGTGAGTTTTTCTGCTAGTAATTACCTACTGGATTCTAAATTAAAAGAAGAGATTCAAAAAAAAGGAATAAAAGTTTTCGTTTTGACTTTTAATCAGATTCCCCTTTTAGGCCGTTTTTTAAGTGCCCTCAAGCTTTTTTCGTATTTAAAAAAGGGAAATTTTGACATAATTTCCCTGCAAAGTAGCTCATTGTTCTACACGATCGTCAAATTTACTGGCATTCCAATTATAAAAACCTATTACGGAACACAACTAGATTTGGGTTTAGATATGAGAGGTGGACTAATCAGCTTAGTTCCAGCTTGGATTTTAAAATCTATAATAATCATAAGAGAAAAATTATTTTTTTTGATTTCTGACCAAGTTATCGCAATAAGTAAATATTTGGTTACTGAAGCTAAACAAATATATAATAAAGATATAAAATATATTTACCTTGGAGTTGACTTATTTGAAATAAACAAAAAAATGGAAAAGAGAGAGAATAATAAAATTAATATCCTATCGGTTAGTAGGATAGTACCGTACAAAGGCTTTCACCAATTAATAAAGGCTTTTTTGACTGTCAATAAGAAAGTACCAAATTTAAGACTTTATATAGTTGGTACTGCCCCATTCCTTAAATATTTATCTTTTCTTAAAAGGATCAAAAATGACAATGTAAAAATTTTGTTGGATATTAGTGACGAGCAATTAGGTAGTTTATATAAAAATTGTGACATTTACGCTACTTTTGATCAGTGGGTTCCTTGGAGCCTAACTCCACTGGAAGCTAGTTTATATTCAAAACCTCTACTTGGTCTAAAGTCTGGAGCGATGGAAGAAGTAATTCAACATAATAAAAATGGACTTCTGGCCAACGATTTTCACGAATTTACCAATTACCTTTATAAACTAGCTACCAACAAGGACTTAAGAGAACGTCTAGGAAAAGAGGCTGAAAAATTAGTAAAAAAATTTTCTTGGGAAAAAAGTGCCAAAGAATATTTGAAAGTATTTAGGGGGGTTTTTGAAAAAAATAATTAATCTTCTTAAAAAATCTTACCAAGAAATTTTTATTTTTTTGTTCTTCTTACTAGTAGCAATTATATACACTTATCCACTTTTTTTTAAACTAAGTGAGGTTGTTTGGGGTTATGTTGGAGATAATTTTGGCACTATTTGGTATGTTTGGTGGCTAAGATATGCAAGTGCAAATAACTTAGCTAGTGATTTTACAAATTTAGTAAATTTCCCTTTTGGTTTAAAAATTGATGCTTCTTCCAATATTGAACCCATTTGGCAGCTTTTCTTGCAGTATTTTGGTTTCCTTTTTGGTGAGATTTTTGCCTTTAATCTTTTAATTTTCTTAAGTTTTCCACTAGCCGCAATTACAATGTACGCTCTGGTTATTTATTTAACAAAAAACAAGTTAGCGGCAACTTTGGTTGGTTTAGTTTATATGCTGCTACCCTATCACTTTTGGCAAAGCTATCAACACGTTGCTTTATCCCAAACCCAGTGGTTACCCCTTTATATACTGGCACTTTTAAAACTAGATTCAAATCCAAACTTGAAGAATTCTCTGTTTGCTAGCATCAGTTTTCTTTTGGTAGCTTTGTCTTCGGTTTACCACGGCTATTTTATGGTTCTGTTTACCTTAAGTTTTGTTATTTTTAAAATTCTATATAAATTTATAACAAAAAGAGAAAATTACCTGTCTTTATTTAGATTGAAGTATTTTAGTTTGACACTTGTAATTATAATTTTTGTTGTCCTTCCAATAGGTTATAAGTTTTATCAAACAAGACCAAGTACAACGTTAGGTACAGCTGAGGCTTATAAGAGGCCTATCGGAGATCTTCTAGGACTCTCTGCCCGACCATGGGACTTTTTCATACCTCCAAACGATCACCCAATCTTTGGTAAATACGAGCGGGGTCTTTATACAAAAATCCGCACTTTTAGTAATGATTACAAAACAATTAGCGCTTATTTGCCAGAGCGAATTATGTACGTTGGGATTCCATCATTTCTATTTGCACTTTTAGGAATTTATGTTTTCCTGAAAAACAAACGTAACAGAGAATTAATTATAGTTTTACTTGGAGTTTTAATATTTTTATCTTTAACTGCCGCCCCTTCTTTTGTTATTATCAAAGGTAAAACATTTTATTTACCCTCATATTTTTTTTACCAGGTCCTACCAATAATTAGAGTTTATGCCCGGTTAGGGATCATAATTGATCTTTTGATTTTAGTTTTCGCCGGATTTGGCTTTAGTTTTTTGTTCTCTAAAATTAAGAATAAGATACTTTTATTTGGGTCTTTTTGTTTGTTAATGGCTTTATTTCTCTTTGAGTTTGCTAATTTTAACCAGCCTAAAATTTCTGATATTGAAAAAATTCCAGCTACTTACGAATGGTTAAAAGAACAAGAAGGTTCAATAAATATTATTGAATACCCCAGAACCTTTAATGTAGCGGCAAGTTTGCTTTATCAAAGATACCACGAGAAAGGTATCTTTAATCTTTCTGGAAGTTTTGCCCATGCTTCTCCGTATACACCAATTTGGGATATAATTGAAGATCCAACCAGTTCAGATACTGCTAAAATTCTTTCCGCTTTAGGTTTAGACTATGTCCTTATTCATGTAAAAACTCCTTATTATATGATTAATCCTTTTGATGAGACCGGCTTAACTCAGGTTGTGGAAGAAGGTAGATGGGTTCCCTTAAAGGGAAATGGTATTTCTGGATTTGAGGTTGTTTCGTCTTTTGACGATGGGTTTTTCGTGAAAATAAAGGCAAATCCTGATAAACTAGTAGTTTTTGAAGAAGATGGAATAAAATCCTTACCAGATACTAAGGATTGGTTTTGGAAAGATTTGCGTAATACTCTGTATTTTTTAAACACTAAAAACAAACCTTTACTAGTTAATTTAAAATTCGAACCTTATGGTTTCAATCTTAAAGATCTTAAAATGATATTTAACTATAAGGAGGAAAATCGGGAAAAAGAAATTGAATTAAGAAATCTTGATAAGCCTTTAAAGATTAATCCTGGTATTAGCACACTTAGATTTGAAATTTTAGAAGCTCAAAAAGAATTTGGTTTAAAAAACATTTCGATTTCAGAAATTAAATCTTTTTAAATAAATATGAGCGAGTATAAAAATAAAAGAGTTTTGGTTTTTGGTGGGTTAGGCTTTATGGGAGTAAATCTTTGTCAGAGGCTTTTTTTTGATGGAGCTAAACTCTGCATATTTGATTTAAATATTACTGACCAGGTTCAAAAAAACCTTAAAGATTTAAATATTAAATCTGTTCGTGGTGATATTACGGTCCTTGGCGATTACCTAAAGGTCGTTTCTGAAGCGGAAATAATTTTTAATTTGGCTGGTCGAAGTGGGGCAACTGCTTCGATGGAAAATCCCTTCCTAGATTTAAAGGTGAATGGATTTGGGGTTTTGAATATCTTAGAAACAGCTAGACTTCACAATCCAAAAGTAAAGATTGTCTTTCCTGGTTCAAGATTACAATTTGGGAAGGTGGAAAAAGTACCAGTTGCAGAAGATCACCCGATGAGACCAACTAGCCTTTACGGTATTCATAAACTTCTTGGTGAAAATTATCACCTCTCCTACCACCATTTTTATGGGTTAAATACTTGTGTTTTGCGGTTCTCTAATCCTTATGGTCCTCATTTAAGAATGAAGAAACCAGAATATAACATTTTTAATTATTTTATTGAATTAGCGCTGCAAAAGGGCGTTCTAAAAATTTACGGCGAGGGTAGCCAAATACGGGATTATATTTTCATAGGAGACGTTGTTGATGCCTTATTGGCAGTCGGGATAAGTAAAGCCGCAAACGGTGAAGTTTTTAACGTTGGTAGTGGAGTTGGAACTGCCTTTATCGAGGCTGCAAAAACAATTGTGAAAGTAGTCGGAAAGGGAAGAATCAAGCAGATTTCTTGGCCGGAACAAGCCCAAAACTTAGAGACTGGAGATTATATAGCGGATATCACTAAAATAAAAAAAGTTTTGGGTTGGGAACCAAAATACTCTTTAACTTCCGGAATCGAGAAAACAGTTCTCTGGTTTAAACAAAAAAAGGATGATTTCTACGCATCACTAGAGGAGCAAAGTTGATGGAAGTTATTTATAGTGTGGGGAGTAAAATCCCTGGCGGGGGAATTGGTAACGTTGCCTATTATGCAATCGATGCTTTAAAGAAACGAAAAATTTTAAAGAAATCCATATCAACCGGTGGTCAAATCGTTGATATTAAATTTCCGTTCCTTAATTTGGTTCCTAGTTGGGTAGTAAAAGATAATCTGTTTGATTTTTTTTCCTCTTTTTTTGTCGAGAAATGCAGTATTTTCCACGGTTGGAATAATATGTGTTATTTCGCTGCTAAGCGGGCAAAGAAATTTGGAGCAAAAATAGTGGTAGAGAGAGCTTCTTCTCACATCAAAACCCAAGAGGATCTTTTAAAGGAGGAGTATAAAATCTGGGGGGTTGAAGGTTCAGCGGTAAATCCTTTTACCTTGAAAAAATCCTTACTTGAATATGAAATAGCTGATTATATATTAGTCCCGTCGGAATTTGCCCGAAAAAGTTTTTTAGATTGGGGGTTAGATCCACGTAAAGTAAAATTATTACCATTTGGCGTGGATTTGAACAAGTTTAAAAAAAAGCAAAAACTTCCAGAAAAATTTACTTGTTTATTTATTGGCCAAGTAGGAATCCGTAAAGGAGTCCAATATTTACTGAAGGCGTGGAGAAACCTATCTTTAAAAAACAGCGAGTTAGTGATTGTTGGACCAATCTTTCCCGATTTCAAAAAATTCTTGAAAGATTTTGTCCTGCCCGAAAGCGTAAAATTTGTTGATTATAGTTATGATTTACCTTCGCTTTATAAAAGCGCCAGTGTATTTGTTTTTCCTTCGATTGAAGAAGGCAGTGCTCTGGTGACTTATGAGGCTATGGCGTCTGGTTTACCGATTATTACGACAAAAAACAGCGGTTCTCCTATCGAAGAAGGAAAAACCGGTTTTATCGTTCCAATTAGAGATTTCAACTCCCTGGCTGAAAAAATAGAGTACTTTCAGGATAACCCTTCAAAAATTTTAGAATTCGGTAATAATGCTCGTAATGAAATCGAAAATTACTCTTGGAATGCTTATCAAAAAAAATTGGTTAATTTCTATTCAAGGATTAAATATGACTAGTTCCGTGGCAAAGAATTGGGAAGAAGTTTTTAAGCACCACAGCGCTTATGAAACCGCAGATGTAGGAAAAGAGTTCTTTTTGCGCTACCAAAAAAGTGCTTATGTTCAATCTATGTTGAACTTTGCAAAAATCAAAAAGGGAAAAATTTTGGAAGCGGGTTGTGGTAGTGGAAAATTTTCAGTAGCCCTAGCAACTCTAGGTTTTGAAGTCTGGGCATTAGATTATTCCGACAAAGTTTTAGAAAATGTGAAGAAATTGGCTGCCGCTGCGGAAGTTTTTTTTGGGCCTCTAAAATTAAACCTCTTTAAGGGAGATTTAACTAACTTGTCCTTAAAAAGAAATTTTTTCGATATCACTTTTAACGAAGGGGTGATTGAACACTGGCTAATTAAAAAAGAAAGGCTTGACGTCATTAAACAAATGATGTCGGTTACAAAGGTGGACGGGATAATTGCGATTTTTGTTCCAAACGGCTTTCACCCTTTTCATAAATGGTGGGTTTTTAGTTCTTTTAGGGGATATCTAACTGCACCGCCGATGACTCTTTATAGTGTAAATAAATTAAAAAAAGAAATGCAGGAAGTTGGTTTGGCGGCTTTAGAAAGCGATGGTTTTGATTCCTATTATAGCATCAATAAATGGCCGCGTATTAGTTTATTTGATTATCCAATTGGTTTTTTAGAAAAAAATATTAAACCACCAAAATTTTTTCGAGAAACTTTTGGTTTAAATATTGGTGGTTTTGGTAAGAAAGTATGAGTGTTGGTAGATCTGCTTTAAAAAGTACTCTTTTTGTTGCTGCGAACTCTTACTTTAATATGGGAGTTAATTTCGTAACTGGAGTAACTTTAGCCCGGATTTTGCTTCCAGAGCATTTTGGTGTTGTGGCTTTAGCTAGCTTCTTTCTGGGTCTTTTTGGGAGGGTCAGAGAATTTGGTTTAGATCTTGCTCTAGTTCACAAACAAGAAGATATCGATAAAACTTTAAGCACTCATTTTTTCCTGCAAATACTTTTAGCCTTGGTTAACTTTATTTTAATTTTAGCGGCAGTTCCAATATTATCCCGTTATTACTCTTCTGAAACAATTTTAGTTTTACTTATTCTCGGTAGTTTTGTGATCTTAAAAGCAGCTAGCGCAACTCAAAGGATTTATTTGGAAAAAGAGCTCCTTTTTAAATACACGACAATTTTTGATATGGCTTCACTTTTAATTTCTTCAATTATTTCGGTCGTAGCAGCCGTTAAGGGTTTCGGTCTCTGGAGTCTGGTTTTAGGAAACACTAGTTATACTTTTTTTAATTTTTTATTCCTTTGGATATTGCGACCTTGGAAGTTGAGATTTGATTTTGATAAAAAAATCGCTATTTGGTTTTTTAAATTTGGATCATTTCTGTGGATTGGTGGTATAACTACTTTTATTATTTTACAATACAATGATTTTCTTGTCGGGACTTTCTTAGGGATAACTATTTTAGGTTATTACTCTCGGGCTTTTAATTACTCCCAAATCCCCACAAATCTCGTTACTAGCGTTGTTTCTCGCGTTGCCTTTCCAACTTACGCTAAACTACAATCTGACAAAATAAAACTGCAAACAACCTTCTCACTAGTCTTGCGAAATATTGTTAGGTTTTCAGCCCCAATTAGTTTAATACTTGTTCTTACCGCGGCTGATTTTATTGAGTTTCTAATCGGTCCTACAT
>Ga0209541_10006595_pt1 | contig 19722 bp, 16 predicted proteins | sample RifCSPlowO2_01_FD_184027 | JGI IMG/M metagenome (GOLD analysis project Ga0209541, IMG submission 184027) | Groundwater microbial communities from Rifle, Colorado - Rifle CSP2_plank lowO2_0.1 (SPAdes) (version 2) | ecosystem: Environmental > Aquatic > Deep subsurface > Groundwater | place... | reverse complement strand
AGCCGAGAGTGAGCGCTCCGTCAGTAGACGGAGACAGCGACCCTGCCGGGGCAGCACCCGAGAAATTGTCAGAAATTGCCGTACTTTACCGCGCAAATTTCCAGTCGCGAGCGCTGGAAGAAGCGATGCTGCGATACAATATCCCATATCAGGTCTTGGGTGTTAAATTTTTTGAAAGAAAAGAAATTAAAGACACCTTAGCATATTTACGCGCCGCATTAAATCCGGATAGTTTATCAGATATAAAACGAATAATAAATTTCCCGGCACGAGGCATCGGAAAAGTCACTTTAGTTAAAATTTTTGCTTCACCCCGCCATGGCGGGGCAAGTGATATAGAAAATCTACCGATAAAAATGAAAATCAAAATAAATAATTTTTACAAGATATTGGAAGAAATAAAAGAAAAAATCAATAAAGAAAAAGTAAGCACGGTAATTAAATTTGTAGTAAAACATTCCGGTATTGAAAGAGAGTTGGGGGAAGGAACAGAAGAAGATATAGAAAGACTGGAAAATATAAAAGAGCTCGCTACTCTGGCTTTAAAATACGATAATTTATCAAACGGACTAGGTATTGAAAGGCTTTTAGAGGATGCGGCGCTCGCGAGTGATCAAGACAGTATAATAATAAATCAAGAAAAAAAAGAACAAAGAAACTCTGTAAAGTTAATGACTGTGCATGCCTCAAAAGGACTTGAGTTTAAATATATTTTTATCACCGGACTTGAAGACGGACTTTTCCCTCATCAAGGACATGGTGAAATAAAAACACCGGAGGATAATGAAGAAGAGCGCAGACTTTTCTATGTGGCAGTGACCCGCGCCAGAGAAAAATTATTTTTATCATTCGCAAATTTCCGTACTATCTTCGGAGCACGTATTATAAACACTCCTTCAGAATTTATTTCCGATATCCCTAAAGATTTATTAGAAAAAGAAGGGGAAAATGCCAGAATAAAAACAATCTATATATGAAACTCGTTACCCAGAAAAAGTTTGTGCCGAAAAAAAGTTTCGGGCAAAATTTCTTGAAATCCGAATTAGCGCTCCGGAAGATTATTGAAGCCGGAGAAATAAAAGAAAATGATGTGATTCTGGAAATTGGCCCAGGGAAGGGGAAGCTCACAGAAAAATTGTTGGAACGTGCCAAGCTCGTAATAGCTGTAGAGAAAGACCGCGAGCTTTTTGAGTTTCTAAAAATTAAGTTTGAAAAAGAAATAAAAGCAAATACTCTCATACTAGCATGCGAGGATATATTAAATTTTAATATCGGTAAAAAAAAATATAAGATTATCGCCAACATTCCTTACAATATAACAGGAGCAATTCTCAAGAAATTCCTGACAGCCGGAGAACAGCCACAGAACATGGTACTCATGGTCCAGCATGAGGTCGCCAAAAGGATACTCGCCCGTGATGGCAAAGAAAGCATTCTTTCAATTTCAGTTAAAGCATATGGGGAAATAAAGATGATTATGAAAGTGGACGCGAGATATTTCTCACCTGCGCCCAAGGTGGATTCGGCGATAATAACCATAAAAAACATTTCTCACAAGAAATTGGTCAACCTGGCAGGTCAACCAACTTTTAATGAAAAAAGGTTTTGGACAATAGTCAAAACGGGCTTTGCCCATAAACGAAAGAGGCTCGGAAACAACTTAAAAAGCATATTTTCAGCCCCCCAAGGACAATCCTTGCGAAGCTTGGGCTTGGGAGACAAAAGAGCGGAAGATTTATCGCTTGCTGACTGGATTGCGCTTACTAAAATATGATACAATAAAGCCATAATTAAATTAGATTGGTTAAAACACAAAAGGACGCTTTGGATTGCTTTGGCGACTGCCTTTGTCGTCGCTCTTTTTCTTTTCAAAAATAAAGACACATTCACTAATCAAAATGAAAAAGCATCCGAACAAGAAGGCTTAACTTATAAAAATGAAGTATTGGAAAATTTAGTAAATAAAGATACTGATCTGGATGGAGTACTGGACTGGGAGGAGAGCTTGTGGGGAACCGACCCGACAAAAAAAGAAACTACACCGGGAATTCCTGATGGTAATGCAATAGCAAAATTAAAACCTAAAACAGAACAAGGTAAAAGCTCAAAGCTCCCGCCGGGAGATACTGAAAACCTAACGGAAACGGATAAATTTTCCAGGGAATTTTTTGCAACTATTGCCACCCTGAACCAAAACGGAGCTATGGACCAAGAAACAATAGAAAAATTGAGCAGTTCACTCGCCGAACATATACAAAATTCCCCGCCACGAAAAGTGTTTGTGCTTGCCGATATGAAAATCAAAAATGACAATAGCCTGCAAGCCATTAAAAATTACGACAACACACTAAACAATATCTATAAAAAATACCCGGTTAAAGAAAACGTTATGAACGTCTTGCAAAGATTTATAGTTGACCAAGACAATGTTGACAGCAGTGCGCTCTTAGAACTTGATCCAATCATAGAGCAAACAAAAAAAATAATAGACGCTATGGTAAAAATGGAAGTGCCGCAATCTTTCGCGTCTTTGCATTTAGAATTCGTAAATGGATTACAGAATTCAACAGAAAATTTGACCGATATAAAACTTTACGATAGCGATGTGATTGTCGCATTAAGCGGGATAAGTAAATATGAAAAGAATATTGAAACACTTGCGATAGCCAACAATAATCTCGCAAACACAATCAGGCAGAAATTGAATAATTAGATGAAAAATCATATAATATAAAGACAAAATGAAAACTGGAAATATGACAATTAAATTTATCTCAGTGCTTCTGGTAATTTCAATATTAATGCCCGCTGTATTGTTTGCTAAACCCCAAAAAGCGGAAGCTTTCTGGTTTGCCACTTGGCTGACAGATGTGGGTACTACCACCACGGCAGTATCAACAACAGCAGGTACAGGTGTCAACACGGCAAGCCTAGGTCTTCAAATTAAAGATTTCGCAAAAGAAATTGGCAAGCAAATTCTTATGCATATAGCCGCGAAACTCTTGCAGGATATGACTAAAAGCACCTTAAACTGGATAAACACAGGCTATTGGGGTAATCCTCTCTTTGTGGAAAACCCAAAATCTTTTTTTAAAGACATAGCTAAATATGAAATTAAAATTTTGGTGGATATATTCGGCTATGACAGCCGCTTATACCCTTTCGGTAAAGATTTCGCTTTAAATGCTATCTATTCCTATAAAAGAAAACTGTCCGATAACGCGCAATATAGTTTGAATCAACTTTTTACCGATCCTATTTTACAAAGAAATTATATAAATGACTTTAATGTCGGCGGATGGTACGGCTTTATGACAAATACGCAATATCCACAAAATAACTATTTTGGTTTTCAAATGCTGGCAACCGAGGCACTCGCGGACCGTCTCAATGGTATAGCTCAAAATAATATAGAAAAAGTAAACAAAGCCCTGGACCAGGGAATGGGCTTTTTGTCTCCGCAAACCTGCGCGGATAATGGCGGCGCTAATGAATATAATAGAAGTCTAACAAATCAATTCAAGCGACCGAGTTATAAATCTACAGTAATATATAAGTTTGAACCGACAGTCAGCAATACGGGTAATGATGCAGAAGAATATGAACGACAAAAAGCTGCCTATGACCAAAAATATGAAGAGTTTCGTGCAGCAGACCAAGCTGCATGGACAAGAAATAATACTTGTAAAAATTTAGTCTCTACCACTCCCGGCTCTGTGGTTGGAAACACAGTCATGAGCGCATTGGCCTCCGGTCAGCGCCTGACCGAACTCGGAGCAACTATGGGTAATAGTATTTCAGCTCTGGTGGATGCTTTATTAAATAAATTTACACAAAAAGGTTTAAATGCTTTGGCAAGCAAAGTAAATCAACTGCCTCCAAAAGACGACTGGAGCTATTATGGCCAAACCCTCGGTAGCCCTGTAGACGGCAGTAACACGGCTTGGGATGCAGGGCCAGATGAAGTGGTTATATTAAACGACTTCAAACAAACTGTGGAAGACGGAATAAACAATACAAATACGGAAATTGATTTAATGAACGAGATTGCGCAATTAATAAGTCAAATCTGGCCAAAAGCAAGAGAGCTGGATATTTGCATACCGGGGCCCAATATGGGTTGGCAAGAGAGGCTGGCAGAAGAAATGAGCAGAAACAGCAAAGAACTTCAGGGAAAACTAAATGATGATGATGGAAAAAAATCAGCCCAAGCTGATTTGGCTTTCAGGGAACTAAAATTTGCCGTAAATTTCTTTAAAGATTGGATAAAAAATAAAATGATGACTGAACTCCCAAATTCAATCATTTACCTAGATGCTGTTGATGAAATAAAAGATCTCTCTCAGCAATCAGAAGAGTTAACTGACAAAAAACGGCTAAAAACTCAAGCCCTGGCAAGACTGAAAGCCATTCAAACAGCTTTAAGTGATACGGACAGGTTTTCAACCCAGCCAGTTCCCGGTTCTAATACTGAAAAAGTTCTGATATCATTAAAGAAACAATACAATGCTACCAGAGATGCAATTTCCAACACCGCTACCATAGAAGACACAAGAAATGAATTGGCTGTCGCTCAAGATAAATTAAACAAACTAAATGCGCTTCTAAATAATCCATTAAATGATCCATCACCAGGGTGCTTGGCGGAAAGAAAAGCTAAAGGTTGGACTAGTCCTAGTTTAAGCGGACAGGGTAGCTCATATCGTGACCAAGGAACAGAACAAAATCTATTCTGTGATTTCCCAATTCAAGGAGGATATGACCATGAATCTTTCAGGCACGCCAATGATAATGGAAATGGAAAAGGGGTAACCCATCCGGAAGTGCCATATGTAAATGCCAAAGATGTATTGAAGTGGGCTCGTTGGGGCGGAATCTTCGGTAATTATACTGCGGATATAAATATGAACTGCAATATTATCTACAAAGCTAATATTCTGGACTATAAAGGCAATATACCCGGAACTACAAATCTCACAGAGCCTTACATTCCATTACCTGATGAGCCGGGTGAAGAAGAGGGAGGAGGAGGTGAAGACGAAGGCGGAGGAGGAGAAAATGGAACACCCCCGCATCCAAACTACGCGAACCCTCCCGGTGTCTGCGCGACTGACGACGAAATCGCCGGTTTCCTAGAAAATAATCCGGATGATTCATATAGATTGCCTTCTGCTTTCCCATGCAATTAAAATATGCCCAGCATGATTTTACTAAATCAAATGAAAAATAAATTGCAAAAATTAATCCCGTACTGCTTGATACTAATTGTGGTGTTCACATTGATCGGAATTTTTAGTCCGGCGACAAAAGATGCGCAAGCGCAAAGCCCGGATGGAACTGGAACATGTTATGACCCAAACAATAATCCTACAGATCTTACCGAAAGACAATGTGGGTTAAATACTGGAACAGTAACAGACCGTAGGCCACATAAATGGATACCAACAGGTGGGGCAGTGCCGGGACCAGCAACTCCAAATTCAGCGGGAGGGCTCGCGCCAGGGACGGTAGAAAGAGTAACAGCAGCAGAGGCAGAAAAAGCAGCAACGGAAAAAACAGCTCTGGAGGAAAATTTAGGATGCGGTGAAATATTCGGGCCAAAAGGAGTTAACTTAGAAGATTGTCTGGTAAAGGGAGCTTATTATATATTTTATGTTTTCCCAGCTTTTTTGCTTTCTATCACAGGAATGCTTTTTAATGCTGTCATCGCTCTCACCTTGAGCAGTTATTTATTCAATGCCGACTTTATATCTCAAGCTTGGATAGTAGTACGGGACCTTTCCAATATTTTCTTTATACTTATTCTCTTATACGTTGGCATTAAAATAATCCTGGGACTGGGAGGCTCCGAGGTAAAGAAAATGATAGCCCAGGTCATCATCATGGCTTTGCTTATAAACTTCTCAATGCTTTTCACTAAAATAATTATTGACACTTCCAATGTCTTGGCTTTAATTTTCTACGATAAAATAAGAATTGAAACCCTGGATAAAAACGGTCAGCCGAAAGAACATTTTTATCTGCCGATAATAAGTTCCCTGAAAACGGGAATAGAAGAAAAAGATCTTTCAGGGGCTATGGTAGCTTCTTTTAATCCTGCAAAATTATTAGGCGAAGATTTTTTTAAAAAAATCAAAGACAGAAGTCAAGCAGTCCCGGCCAAAAGTGTAGCTGAGGCAAGTATGAGTCTGACAAATACCGCCGGTTTTGTTGCTGCCGGAGGCCTTCTTGGAAATTTAATACCAATACCCATACCGGGAGCAGGAGCAATTGCCGGATCCTATCTTGGTTTGCAATTATCAAAAGTAGTGGCCTATTGGTGGCCTTCAGCTCCGGGCGCAAAAGTCCCAGCAGGAATATTGATGGGAATTATTCTGGTTGCCGGAGCGATAATGCTCTTTGCTACTTATGCATTTTTTATAGTGAGTATCAGTTTTGTCGGCAGGCTGATTGAGCTCTGGGTACTGATTATCTTTTCACCATGGGCTTTTATGTCTTCATCCATACCACTTTTAGATAAAATTGACTATATAGGATGGGACGCCTGGATAAAACGCCTGATGACCGTGGCATTTATGGCTCCGATTTTTACATTCTTTCTGTATTTGATATTTAAATTTGTGCAATTAAATCCAATCCAAACTTTTGCGAATAGACCCTATGAAGAACAGGGTATGCTTGAAGCAATAGTGATGATAGGCATACCGGTACTTATAATTTTAATACTTCTTCTAAAAGCAGCAGACTTTGCGAAAAAGGGATCAGGTAAACTAGGAGAAATGATGATAAAAGGCGCGGAAATAGCTATGGGAACCGCAATCGGAACAGGTTTCGGCCTAGCGGCCTTCGGCCTGCGGGGAAGCCTCGGACAAATTAGTAGTCGAGTCGCCAACTCTGCTTGGGCAAAAAGAAGGGAAACAGAAGGTAGATTTGGCGGCGCAGCATTAGGAAAAATTTCCAGATATGGCGCTAGCAGTACTTTTGACGCCAGAAGAGGAGCATTGAGCGGGGTATTGAAACTTACGGAAAAGGTGGCTGGGATAGACTTGGGACATGAGTCTAAAGCATTATTAGGAGAAGGCGGAGGCTTTGAAGAAGACAGAAAGAGAAAAGTGGCAAAACGGCAAGAGATAATGAAGAGTTTGGAAGTCGGAGAAGATGAAGAGCTGACACAAGCTGTTAGACAACAAGAAATTCATCTTCATCATGTTGAAACAGAAGATGTCGCCAGAACTGATGCGGCAGGATATGCTATCACTATTGATGCAAACAGAGTCGCTCATCGTGTTCAAGACGCTGCGGGAAATGCTATTCAGGTATTAGAAGAAGGTGTAGACATAGACGGAAACCAGATATATAGAGAGGTCCCTGGAGCAATAAATGCTATTAATAATCTTCCAGAGGCAATGAGAAATGCTGTGATGTTAAACAGACAAAATGCCTTAATGTATCAAAATAGTGAATTGCTGGGACAGGCAGAGAGAAATCTTGGAGATACTCAAAATGCTTTTGATGGTGCTGAAAGAGTCTTAAGAGATGAAACTAATAGATTAAGAGCAGCTGAGGCAGCATACGCCAATGGTACAGGAAATATAAATGCTGTACATACAGCTGAACAGGCCGTAGAGGAGGCTACAGAAATAAGAGATACCCAACTCAATGCCCGAAACGCAGCACGAGCGGTGGTTCAAGGGGAACATGGACATGGAGGTATAAAAGGAAATTTGAGACTACTGGAAATTCCCGTAGTTATAGCAAAAAATGAAGTAACAATGGCTAAAAACGCACAAACAAGAGAAGACAACAGGAGGAGAGAAGCTTATGCCCTTACAGTTGAAAATGACGCATTCCAAACTTTGGACTTCATGAATGCCGGAATGGGTCAAGGGCAAAGAGAAGCTGCGAATATGCTTCGTAGAGGATTTAAAGGGGAACAAAAAACACAATCAGAACATTAATTAATGCGATATGACAGAAAAATTAAAACAGATAATTAAAGAAGAGATAGAAAAATTGCAAAAAGAAACACGGGATGCCATAAATTCTTGTGAGTGGGTAAAAATTACAGAAGAAATTGGCAAGAAATTTTCACTTGAAGAAGACGAGATAGCCAGTTTTCAACTAGAAACTTTACTAATTTTAACAGGTTTGGAATATCCGAATCTATATGACACAAATATCATAATTAATGCAGAGATAACAAGAGATGAAGCAAAAGCAATTATTGAAGAGGTAAATCAAAAAATATTTATACCGATAAATAACATTTTTACGGAAAATATTAAAAAAAATCTAAAAGGTAAAAATCCAACCTGGGAGCAGAATTTGAACTTCGTCATTTCTGGCGGAGATTATTCCGCTTTTATAGACAGAGGAGGGGACGGAGAATATAAAGCAAGTCCGGAAACAAATAAAACACCAATAACGTCCGTAAAGCCTCCGACTCTGGCCGACATACAAGCCAATACAAAATCCAACGTACCTGTCAGCCCTGCCAAAATAGCAGACATAAAAAGCAAATTTGTAATATAATAATCCTAGTAGTAGAGCAAAGCTCACTACGGGACAAGTAAAATAACATGGCAAATATCATAGATCCATTACAAATAAAGATTGAACAGGCAAAAGCTAAAATGTCGGAAGATGCCGTCAATGCTATTTCTGCTGTTGACTGGAAAGCGGCAATACTGACACTACGGGAGAAAAAAGGCTACACCTTTGAGCAATTAGGCGATATGGAACTGGCAACAGAATTGTTATTGTGCGGACTGATTACCCCTAAAAATTATCCAAAAGAACTGGAAAAGCAAATGAAAATTCCTGGGAGAGAAGTAAGTGAGTTGGTAAATCTTATGAATGATATGGTTTTCAAAAAAATAAGGGAAGAATTAATTAAAAACGCGGAGCGGAAAAAGGTGTTTTCCAAAAAGACAGATATGCCAATCAATGTTAAAAAATCAGACGAATTTATTGCCAAAAAAGTTCCAACTCCCCGGGTAGTACCAGACAAAGTACACCCAATATTGGCGCAAAAACTTACCGGTCCTTTGCAAAATCCAACAGTAAACACGGAACATTCTTTGAATAATATCTCTAAACCTGTCCGGAGTGCTTCCAGCACAGCTGATGCAGGCGGGACAAATCCGCCATCAATTCCCCCCTCTTACACAAAAGGCAAAGACCCATATCGTTTATCGCCGGAGGAATAAATTAACAATAGAGTAAAACTTGCCAAAAAATAAAAAATTATGCAGTTCAAAGTTCCACAATTTTTAGAAATAGAAGACAAAATTTTCGGTCCGTTCACTTTCAAAGAGTTCGTTTATTTAGCAGGTGGGGCGGGTTTGTGTTTTGTAATCTATAGATTACTGGGTATCTGGCTCGGCGCAATACCTATATTATTGGCAGCCGGGTTTTCTTTGCTTCTCACTTTTTATAAACCGAATAATAAACCCTTCATAAATATGCTCCAAGCTGGATTTAATTATTTGACACAAAGCAAGCTTTATGTTTGGAAAGAACGTCGGCAAAAAATTTCTGCCCGAAACAGAGCCGGAGGTGGGATGAATGAAATGAATAAAGTACCGGGGGATTTTGAAATCAGATTGAGCGGAAATAAACTCCGGGATCTGGCTTGGAGTCTGGATGTTTTAGATTTGAAAAAAGAGAAATAATATATTGATTTATATGGCATTAAATGCAAAAGCAACTCAGGAATTTGTCCCAATTAAAGAAGTGCGCGATGGAGTCATCGTCCTAAAAGATGGTGGGTTGCGAGCTATTGTACTGGCTAATTCAGTCAACTTATCGCTTAAATCAGAAGATGAGCAAAAAGCCACCATACTTCAATTTCAAAGCTTTCTTAATACTTTGGATTTTCAAATCCAAATATCAGTACAAAGTAGAAGACTAGATATTAGGCCTTATCTCCTCTTATTGGAATCCAGAATAAAGGTGCAAAATGAGCCTTTGTTAAAATTGCAAACAAAGGAATATATAGAATTTATCAGAAATTTCACCGAATCAGTCGCTATAATGACAAAAAGCTTTTTTGTGGTAGTGCCTTACACGCACACTATTTTAAAATCTGATTCGGGAATATTCGAGCGTTTCTTCGGGAAAAAAAATAAAGAAGAAATAAAACTCGCTAAACAAGAAGATTTTGAAGAAAAACGATCTCAGTTAGAGGAGCGGGTGGGGGTGATACAACAAGGGCTCTCCCGTTGCGGCATTAATTCCGCCCAACTGGGGAGTGAAGAAATCGTGGAAGTATTTTATAAAGTTTTCAATCCCGGAGAAGTGGAAGGTAAAATTAAGCTTGAATAATCCCGTTAGAAGCCGCGATCGCAGTGTAGTATATAATTATGTCAATAGAAAATATAAAATTTAATAGTATAATCAAGCATAGTTACGGTTTATTGACCGCGACCTGCTTCTAAACGGGATGGGAATTTTTGACAGATTATTTAAAAAAAGAGGGGTCGGGAGGGGGGCAGACAATATGGACGCTTCCATACTTCCAATATTGCCTGAGCAAATCTATGAAAAAGCGAGTCTGGAACTCCAGGATGTCATCGCTCCTTCCGCGCTCAAAATTGAATCAAAATCCATAAACCTGGGCGATAAAATCGCCCGCACTTTTTTTATAATATCTTATCCTAGATTTTTAGCTGATAATTGGTTTTCACCCATAATCAATCTGGATAAAATTTTCGATATCTCAATTTTTATCCACCCGATAGACACTTCGCTAATTCTCCGGCAATTTCAGAAGAAAGTCGCCGAAGTCCAGAGTCAAATTGCGGTGCGACAAGCCAAAGGAATGGTACGCGACCCGATGTTGGACACCGCTTACCAGGACCTCGAAGGGCTACGCGACAATTTGATACAAGCACAAGAAAAAATGTTTGATGTCGGCATTTATATCACAATTTACGCCGATAATGAATTGGATCTTTTTAAAATTGAAAGTGAAATAAAATCAATCTTGGAATCAAAAATAATATATATCAAACCAGCGCTTTTCCAACAAGAAGAAGGCTTTAAAAGCGTTATCCCCATCAACAGCGACCTGCTTAATATCCATCAAAAATTAAATTCCGAACCGCTTTCTAGTGTCTTCCCGTTTATATCTTTTGACTTAACTTCCGACAAGGGAATACTTTACGGCATTAATCGGCACAACTCAAGCCTGATAATCTTTGACCGATTCTCTCTGGAAAATTACAACTCCGTAACTTTTGCCAAAGCTGGCTCAGGAAAATCATATGCTACTAAGCTAGAGATCCTCCGGTCTTTGATGTTTGAAATTGATGTTATCGTCATAGACCCGGAACGGGAATATGAATTCCTATCGGAGGCTGTCGGAGGACGATATTTCAATATTTCCCTTTCTTCAGACCATCATATGAACCCATTTGACCTGCCTATACCGCGCGAGGATGAAACAGCCGAAGATGTTCTGCGTTCAAATATTATCAATCTGGTAGGGCTTTTTCGACTGATGCTGGGAGGGCTCACGCCGGAAGAAGACTCGATGGTGGATCGGGCCATTTCAGAAACTTATGCCATAAAAGATATCACCCCGGAGTCGGACTTTTCCAATATAGAACCTCCGCTTCTCTCGGACTTTGAAATGGTATTGGGAGGGATGGATGGTAGTGATTCCCTTGTTGCCAGACTGGCAAAATATACAAAAGGTTCTTGGGCGACATTTTTAAACAGACCATCAAATGTGGACATCAATAAAAAATTCGTCGTTTTTTCCGTCCGTGATATGGAGGACGAACTGAAACCGGTCGCAATGTACATCATTATGCATTATATCTGGAACTCAATCAGAAAAAATCTAAAAAAACGCCTTTTGGTCGTCGATGAAGCCTGGTGGATGATGAAATCCGAAGATACCGCGTCTTTTCTTTATTCCATCGCCAAAAGAGGGAGAAAATATTATCTGGGTTTGGCCACTATTACCCAAGACGCGGCGGACTTTTTGAATTCTCCTTACGGCGTCCCGATAATCACAAACTCTTCCATCCAGCTTCTTTTGAAACAAAGCCCGACCACAATCGATATTCTGCAAAAAACTTTCAACCTGACCGATGAAGAGAAATATTTATTACTTGAAAGCGGAGTAGGGGAAGGCATATTTTTCGCGGGATTGAAGCACGTCGCCATTAAGATTATCGCTTCTTATACGGAAGACCAGATTATTACCTCTGATCCTTCCCAAATATTGTCAAATAGGCAAGCTAAAGAAGAACATGAAGCGATAGAAATCGCCGGGAAACAATGATATATGGATTACCATATATCAATGGCACTCGGACATCAAACAAGCAAGCTTGTTTATGCTCCTCGTTTATTGATATAATTAGTCATATGACATTTGGGAAATTTAGGCTTTCATTATTATATTTCACAATAATACTTATAGTATTTGGTATAGTTTCTGTCCCTGGAGTAAATGCCCAATCATCCAGTAGTATATTGGTTAATGTTGCGCCCCCAAATCCGGCTCCATACGAGAATGTAAGTATTTCTCTAAGCAGTTATGCTGACAATTTGGATACGGTCTCCATAACCTGGTCTGTCAATGGTAAAGAAGTTTCAGCCGGAATCGGTAAAAAATACTTTTCCGCCACAGCTGGAGCCGCGGGTTCGGAAACAAATGTGATAGCTACGATAGAGTTGCCCGCCGGTGTCACAGAAACAAGAATAACCTTAAGGCCCGCTGTTATGACACTACTCTGGCAGGCAAATGATTCTTATGTACCGCCTTTTTACCGCGGCAAAGCAATGCCTACGCCGGGTAGTGAAATAAAAGTGGTGGCAATACCCGAAATAAAAAACATCGGAGAAGGATTAGATGACGCTAAAAATATGACTTATACTTGGAGAAAAGATTATGCCAACGACCAAGAGGGTTCAGGTTACGGTAAAAATTTCTTTCTTTACATCAATGATTATTTAGAAGACTCAAATAATATAAGCGTTACGGCATCAACCATAGACCAAAAATATGAGAGCCAGGCAAGTATAGATATAGGGACAATACAGCCAAAAATATTATTTTACAAAAATGACGGCAAACTTGGAACAATCTGGGACCAGGCACTCACCAATATACACAGAATAACAAATAGTGAAATCCTGGTTGCAATACCTTATTTTATTTCCCCAAAAGAAATCCGAAATCCGAGGTTAGTATGGAATTGGTCCATCAATGATAATGTAGTAAATGTATCAAATTTTAGAAATAATTTTATTCCATTGCAAGTACAAACTGGAATTTCCGGGACATCCCGATTAAGATTAGAAATAGAAAACAAAAATAAAATTTTCCAAACAGTAAATAAAGAAATAAATATAGAATTTTAAATGAAAAAACTTTTAATATACATTTTAATACTGATAAGTTTAATTGGAGTTTTGAATACCGGAATAAAAGTAGAAGCTCAAAACTCCTCACAAGGAACTTGCGTTCTTGGAAGAGGCTCCTATCCAAACCAAACTTTCGAGATATGTAAACGGTATGCTGATTTTATTAGTTGGACGGCAAATACTGCATCGCCAACTCCATCAACATCAAGTGGAGTCTGTTGGCAGAATGGAACTATCTTATTTCTTGAACCACTTTTAAATTATCAAAATTACTGCGAAAATAATAAGGGAGGAAAATGGCAAGCAATAGGAGCACCTCTTCCACTTCCTCCTTACGGACCTCCAGCAACACCAATTCCACAAATACCGGTACCATCATTTCCGCCCACCCCCGACGTACCAACACCAAATAATGCTCAAAGATGCTCCTCTGGTCAAGAGTGGGATTATATAAATAAAAAATGTGTAACCCCAGTTGTAGGTTATCAGCTTTTAGTTCCGCTTCCAGGCGCAGGGCCGAATGGCACTGATTTAACGGTCTTTGATTCAGCAGAACCTTTCGCTCTAAGCACCTATCTAAATCTAATGATTAAAATCATACTCGGACTAGCCGCCGTTTTAGCTATGGTAATGATTGTGATTGGAGGGATGGAATATATGACAAGTGAATTGGTTTCAAGCAAAGAAGCGGGTAAAGAAAGAATTCGGGGGGCTCTGCTCGGGCTTTTGATAGCTCTCGGCGCCTACGCGCTCCTAAATACAATAAACCCAGATTTATTAAATACAGAAATAAGTATATCAGATGCAACTATTACAGTATCCGATAAAGATATTATTGTTAGTAGTAATGGACAAGTATCTGCTGGTGACGGAGGTCCAGTTAACCCAAATAGTGTCGGCACGACTTGTGACTCAAGAACCATTATGTCAGCAGCTCGGTCGGCTAATCAGACTATTACGGAAGGACAAGCAGCTACTTTTGCCTGCCTGATAACTCAAGAAAGTGGCTGTCAATCAGTCACAAATTACAATTGGGGCAGAGGGTCATCTGCATATGGACCTTATCAAATACTTTTACAAATGCATAGTGACTGTTTTGAAAATCAAGCTTGCTCTACTGCTGCTGGAGTAACTGGGCCTCTTAATTGTTCTACGGGTTTCCGTAATGGGAATCCTATATCAGGTTCCGCGGCCGCTCAACAATGTATGAGGGCGGCTGATAATTTTAGCTGTAGCACCGGGGCAGCTGTATGTGTGTTAAGGAAACAAGGCTTTAGCGCATGGGCAGGAAACGCCGATAGCACCAGTAAGCATAGGGAGTGTATTACTAAATATAACCGTTAAAAATGTCAAAAAGAAATTTCATACTTTTAATAATAGTCCTGGGCGCGGTAATAATCGCTGTTTTTGGATTTTTGTATTTCCGTAAACCAACTACTCCACCGGAAGGCGATACAGGTGGCACAAATTTCTTTTCGCAGTTTAATCCCTTCGGCGCCAGCAAACCTGCCACTCCCACAATAACTCCTCCAATAAATGTCTCAGAGCCTGAAACGGTTCCAGAAGAAGAAACATTAGGTGTAAAATTAAGAAAAGTTTCCAGTATGCCTGTGGCGGGCTTCACGGTATTTATAAAAGAAAGAATAATAAATACACCATTAATACAAGAAGGACAAATTCCTTTACCAAAAACCTCAAAAATTACGCCGCCAAAAACTGAATTTATTCCGGCATTAAGATATGTAGAAAAAGCAAGAGGTATAATTTACCAAACTTTTGCGGATAAAATAATTGAGCGAAAATTCTCAAATACAATAATACCTAAAATATATGATGCTTATTTCGGAAATAAGGGAGAAAATGTGATAATGAGATATTTGAAGGGGGATGACCGTACAATAGAAACTTTCATAGGTAATCTGCCGAAAGAAAGCCTGGGAGACATAACAAATGGGGATAAAGAAATTAAAGGTTCTTTCTTGCCTGAAAATGTCCAGGACATAAGCGTATCTCCTGATACAAAAAAAATATTTTATTTGTTTGATAATGGAGAAAATATGGTAGGCACAGTACTAAACTTTATTGATAATAAAAAAGTTCAGATATTTGATTCTCCTTTCACAGAATGGCTATCAATATGGCAAAATGAAAAAATAATCACTCTCTCCACTAAACCCTCCGGAAATGCTTCCGGATATATGTACACAGTGGATGGAAGTGGAAAAAATTTAAATAAAATCTTGGGCAATATAAACGGGCTCACCACACTTTCCGGCCCGGATGGAAAATTGATTCTTTATGGCGATAATAGTTTATCTTTATACCTCTACCACACAGATACAAGAAATTCTGATGTGCTGGGAGTAAGAACCTTGCCTGAAAAATGTGTCTGGGGTAAAGCAAATGATATTATTTATTGCGCCGTACCAAAATCAATTGATTTCGGTCTGTATCCGGACGCCTGGTATCAGGGAGAAGTATCCTTTAATGATCAGATTTGGAAACTAGATGCTAAAAACAGAAACGCAACTTTAATATTGGACCCCGCCACAGCTCCGGGAGGAGAAGAAATTGACGGCATAAAGCTCGCCATGGATGAAGGGGAAAATTACTTATTTTTTGTGAACAAAAAGGATTCTTTTCTCTGGGAGTTAAATTTAAAATAAATTTTTTAAATACCTCCAATATATTTAATCACTACCCGGCGCGAAGGACCAAAACCCACAGACTCGGTTTTTAAATCAGTGGCATTAGACAAGAATTCATGAACAATTCTGCGCTCATATGCAGACATCGGGTCAACTTCTATATTGGATTTAAAATACCGCGCTCGCTCGCCCATCATGTGAGCAACTGCGCGAACATTATCTACTCGTTTTTTTTGAAAATCATTTATATCAACCAAAATCCCATTACTAAAGTTATTCTCCGGTCCCGCTCCTTCAGAAATGCCGACTTTAGCAGAAGACGGCTTGTTTTCAATTATTCTTCTAACAAGATGGTTCAGGGCGTAAAGCGCTTCACCTTCGCGCGCAATAAAAAAATGAGGTTCATTTACACTAATTGAAAACCAGGTATTAGCAGGACTGTCTTCGGTAATAGTAATTTCCGTCACCATAACTCCGGTTTTTTCAATCAGTTCTTTTATTAAATTTTGCATCTGCTTTTTGTCCATGAGCTTTACAAAATTTATAATTTTATAACCAGATCATCCCTTTTTTTGTCCACATAAATCTGCTGGCCAATCATAAAAATATTACTGGTAATCCAATACAGCGCGACTGCTCCAGAAAGAGAAACACCAAGAAAATCGGTATAAAGAATAAAAAAAACAAAAAATGGAAAAATATATTTCATCTGTAATTGCATGCTTTTACTGAAACTTTCCGAAAAAGAAGCCGAAGAGGAGGAGGCGACAGGCTTAGGCAAAAAATGCGCCTGAAAATACTGGGATGCCCCGGCTAAAATAGCTAAAACAAGGCTTTTCCCATTTATATCAATAAATCCCAGAAAAAGCGTATTTATGTTTTCTGGAGCGGGGATAAAAGAATAAAGCAACCCGCTTTGGAAATCTATGCCTTTAAAAAAAACATAATACAAAGCAAAAATAATGGGAATTTGAATTAAAACCAGAAGACATCCGGAAAATGGATTGGTTTTATGTTTTTTATAAAGTTCAAATGTCTGTTTGGCTTGATCTTCCTTACTGGCTCCGCTATTTTTTATTTTATTCAGCTCAGGAGCGAGTATATTCATAGCGGCTTGACTTTCAATAGATTTTTGGGAAAGCGGAAAAAGTATGATTTTAACAAGAATAGTAAGAATAATAACCGCAATACCCAAATCTCCACCCGGAACGATAGAAACCAGGAAGGCTAATGCGTTTAGTAACGGCGCGTATAAAAAAGTATCCCAGATATTTGAAAGCATATTTTCATTCTACCTTGAAGTAGGGTTTTTAGCAAAACTTACTATCGACAAATATGAAAACAAATTTAATTACTTTAGAAGATCTAGGTGATTTTTCTGCCAAGGGTGGCAACGCAAAATGCGGAAAAAACCGAAATAAATTCCTTTTAAAATGCCGTATTTCTGTATAGCTTGTTTGGTGTATTCAGAGCAGGTAGGATAAAAAACACAATTAGATTTTTTGAAAAAAGAAATATATTTTTGATAAAAACTAATTAATTTTATTGAGTATATTTTTAATTTCATCTTCAAGAATTGAAACGTCGCTCTGATATTTTTTAAAAATAAAAACGCCTTTAATACGGACAGGAAATTGCTTAATATGCTTTCTGAGCGCGGCATACCCCCGGCGCCGCAACAGATTTCTTTTGACGGCGAATTTTGCAATATTCTTTGGTGTGATAAAAGAAAGACGCGGAATAGAAGAATCTCTATTCAATATGAATTTAAAAGTTAAATTGGGAGAATTAAGAAATCTCCCTTCTTTAAAAATTTCTCCTATGACCTTTTTGTCAGCCCGATTTTTCTTAGATAACATATTTAAAAAAATCAAACACTGAGCTTCTTTCTGCCCTTCTGGCGTCTTCGTACAAGCACTCTTTTGCCATTTTTAGTCCTGGATCTGACTAAAAATCCATGGCTCCTGGCTCTTTTTCTTTTTTTAGGTTTATAGGTAAATGACATATAACGAAGTATATAGCATTTCCTGGTTTTTATCAAATTTAAGTTTTAAGATAAATGAAATAAAGCGTAATCAATCTATCCCCGGTAAATTATCCACAGATTATCAACAAGTTTAATAACTTTTGGCAAGTATCAAACATTTCAAAAATAGTATAGTATGAAAACAATGAATCCCGTTAGAAGTGCACGGGGGTACGAATCATAACAAGTGCTTATTAATTAGTATAACTTCTAACGGGATGAATACGAAACAGCTCTGGGAAAATTGTTTAACTGAAATAGAAAAAGGAATGTCGAAAGCAAATTTCAGCACCTGGTTTAAAAATACATCTATTATCAAAGAGGATACCGGTATTATTTATATCGGGGTGCCGAATGAATTTGTCCGTGACTGGCTTATGAATAAATATCACAAGCTTATTACCAAAACCATAGCGGATGCGTATGAAAATATGCGGGCCGTAGAATATACTATTGCCAAGGTGGAACACATAAAAGAAGAGTTGCCGGCAGTCAAGGAGAATTACGCCAATAAGGAATTACCCTTGAGAGATTTATATATAAATCCAGAAGATAATTTGAATCCACGCTATCATTTCAACTCTTTCATAGTCGGGTCTTTCAATGAACTCGCTTACGCCGCTTCGCAGGCAATCATAGAAAGTCCGGGCACAAAATATAATCCATTTTTTATTTATGGAGCCACGGGGCTCGGCAAAACCCACTTAATTCAGGCAGTCGGGAATTCAATCAAAGAAAAGCACCCAAATAAAAAAGTGCATTATATGACCTTGGAAAAATTCGCCACAGATTTTGTAAGCTCGCTCCAAAACAACAAAGCAAATTCATTTAAAGAAAAATACCGCAAGTATGATCTTTTAATCATTGATGATATACAATTCATAGGCAAAATGGAAAAAATCCAAGAAGAGCTTTTCCACACATTCAACACTTTTTATGAAAATAACAAGCAAATTATTTTTTCATCGGACAAACACCCAAACTATATCCCGGAGCTGGCAGACCGGCTAAAATCCCGCTTTGCCGCCGGAATGATTGTGGATATCTCGCCTCCGGAATATGAATCCCGCCTCGCAATTTTGAAAGTAAAATTACAAGAACTCGATGTTGACCTGGAAAAAGAGCTATTGGAATACGTGGCTAGCGCCGTGGAAGGAAACATTCGTGAACTCGAGGGGAGCTTAAATATCATAGTCTGCCAATACCGTTTGAAAAATAGGTCTTTGACTCTATTGGAAGTTAAAAATCTGCTAAAAAATAATATGAGGCCAAAGAAAAACATAGCGATAAAGGACGTTGTAAAAACAGTGGGTGAGTATTATAAAATGGAAGAATCCTCAATTTATGAAAAAACCAGAAAAAAAGAAATAGTCAAAGCAAGACAAGTGGTGATGTATCTTCTTCGGGAAGACTTTAATGTATCATATCCACTAATCGGACAAAAACTGGGAGGGAAAGACCACACCACAGTTATGCACTCATGTTTAAAAATAAAAACAGACCTAAAGAATGACCCGCAATTATTACAAGAACTAGAACAAATAAGAATTATGTTTAAATAATTATTAATGAGTTATTAGATAATAATTAAAAATTAAAAAACAAAATAATTAAATAATATAAGACTTAAAAAACTTACCCACTTATTAACATGATTAATAATAT
>Ga0209541_10006590_pt1 | contig 19736 bp, 26 predicted proteins | sample RifCSPlowO2_01_FD_184027 | JGI IMG/M metagenome (GOLD analysis project Ga0209541, IMG submission 184027) | Groundwater microbial communities from Rifle, Colorado - Rifle CSP2_plank lowO2_0.1 (SPAdes) (version 2) | ecosystem: Environmental > Aquatic > Deep subsurface > Groundwater | place... | reverse complement strand
GGAAGAATAATTTATGTTAATGCCAAAGAAAGTAAAACATAGAAAATGGCAAAAAGGCCGCAGACGGGGGATCGGTAAAGAAACCCGCGCAACAGCTTTGGCGTTCGGCTCTTTCGGTTTGCAGTCCCAAGATGCCAAATGGATCACTTCCAGACAAATTGAAGCCGCCAGAAGAGCATCTATTCGTTTTTTACAAAAAGGAGGAAAAATGTGGATACGGATTTTTCCGGATAAACCAGTAACTCAAAAAGGAACGGAAGTAGGTATGGGTGGAGGAAAGGGCGCCGTTGATCACTATGTGTTTGCGGTTAAACCGGGAAGGATTATTTTTGAAATTGACGGAGTAAATAAAGAAACCGCTGAAGAAGCTTTGCGTCTGGCCAGTCATAAACTTCCTATTAGAACCAAGATAATCACCAGAAGTTAAATTGTTTTTATGCCGGGTAGTGAAAATTCGACCGTTTCGCTAAGCGAAACAAATCGTAATCAATACATCGGAGATTATTAGAAATATTTTATTAAATATTAATGAAGTCGAAATTTGGCAATATAAAGTCGAATTTCTACTACCCGGTATGAAAGCGCAAGAATTAAATAACAAATCAAATATAGAATTAAATTCTTTATTGACCGAACAACAGGAGAAATTGAAATCTCTCCGAGTTCTTCATTCAGCCGGAAAAGTAAAAAATGTTAAAGAATTAAATTCTTTGCGTAAAGATATTGCCCGAATTAATACTGTTTTAGCGTCTAAAAGATAAATAAAGTTATGGATCAAAAACAAAGCCAAAAAAGAAAACTTTCAGGAACCGTTGTCAGTGATAAAATGGACAAAACGGTGGTTGTAGAATTGGTAAAACGTAAACTACATCCCAGAGTTAAACGCTATATAAACGTTTCCAAAAAATTCCTGGTGGATAATCCCGATAATGCAGCAAAAGTAGGAGATAAAGTTATCATTGAAGAAACTCGCCCCCTGTCACGTTTGAAAAGATGGCGTGTAATAGAAATTAAGTCCAAAGCAAAATCAATAAACCAAGAACAAGAAACAAATTAAACTATATGATTCAACCGCGATCAATGTTAAATGTAGCCGATAACACAGGAGCAAAACTCTTGCAGTGTTTTAAGGTGCTCGGCGGATCGCGCCGGCGTTATGCTCAGATAGGAGATATTATAGTAGCGTCGGTTAAGATTGCCGAGCCAAGAAAAATGATAAAGAAGAAGGATGTTGTAAGAGCGGTTATTGTCAGACAGCGACGTCCCTTCAAGCGATTAGACGGCACATATATACGTTTTGATGAAAATGCAGCGGTTATTTTAGACGGAAAAGAGCCAAAGGGCGGAAGAATTTTCGGACCAATACCCAGAGAACTTCGTGAAAGAGGGTATGCCAAGATAATATCTTTAGCTTCGGAAGTAGTATAAATTTAGTTATATGAATATTAAAAAGGGCGACAATGTTTACATATTAAGCGGTAAAGATAGAGGAAAAACCTCTAAGGTTGTTAAGGTTTTGCCGAAAAGTTTAGGTGTGGTAGTTGAGGGAGTTAATATTCATGTTAGGCATATGCGGCCGCGCAAGGCAGGCGAGAGAGGCCAAAAATTATCTATTGCAGCGCCCATACACACAAGTAATGTTATGTTGGTGTGCGCAAGCTGTAAGAAACCGGCAAGAACCAGAAATGTAAGAAAAAACGATTCAGTCGCAAGAGTTTGTGTAAAATGCGGAGCCGTTGCGGATTCGATATCAGTTACAACAAGTTAATTAAAATATGACCACCAGTCTTATAAGTGAAAAATATAATAAAGCAGTTCCGGTTTTGATGAAAAAATTCGGTATAGATAACAGGATGGCTGTGCCGCGTGTTACAAAAGTTACTATTAACGTTGGTATAGGAAAAATGTTGGGTCAAAAAGGTGTCGATGAGGATAAAATAATCGGAGCTATATCTGAAGATTTAGCCAGAATTTGCGGCCAGAAACCCGAAGTAAGATATGCCAAAAAAGATATTGCAAATTTTAAATTAAGGCAAGGAGCTCCATCCGGATTGCGTGTAACTTTGCGCGGAAGGCGAATGAACGATTTTATAGGCCGGTTTGTAAATGTGGACCTGCCGCGTACAAGAGATTTTAAGGGAATTAAACTTTCTTCTGTTGATAAAGATGGAAATTTGAATATAGGCATTCCTGAACAAATAATTTTTCCGGAGGTGTCTCCGGACAGCATTCGTTTGATCTTTGGATTCTCTATAACCATCGGAACAAGTTCCGGGAACAGGGATGAGGCAATAGAGCTTTTTAGATTATTAGGATTTCCTTTTGAAAAGAGCGAATTATAAATATGGCCAAAACATCACAAATAGCGCGAGCTAATAAGAAACCAAAATATTCTTCTCGAATCGTTCGCAGATGTTTTAGGTGCGGGCGACGCCGAGGATATATGCGCGCCTTTGATCTGTGTCGTATTTGTTTTAGAGAGTTAGCCAGGGTCGGTTATATTCCGGGTTTACGTAAATCTTCTTGGTAATTAAATTATTTTTATGTTCACTGATCCAATCGCAGATATGTTAACAAGAATACGCAATGGTTATGCGGTTAAGAAAGAAACCGTATCTTTGCCATACTCTAAATTTAAATATGGCATTGCTCAAGTTTTGGCTAAAGAGGGTTTTATTGCTGAAGCAGAGCGTAAGGGTAGGGGCTCAAGCAGAACCCTATCTTTGAAGCTTAGTTATTTTGACGGCGAGCCCGCAGTTACAAATTTTATGCGCATTTCGAGGCCAGGCCAAAGAGTTTATACGAGTTATCGGGATATAGGCAGAGCGCGTCGGGGTTTTGGCGTTACGATTTTATCTACCCCCAAAGGATTACTTACGGACAAAGAAGCCAGAAAGAATAAATTAGGCGGCGAAGTTTTATGCGAAATATGGTAATAAATTATATTTATGAGCAGAATAGGTAAAAAACAAATCAATATTCTAAAAGGAGTGACAACGCAGATAAACGAAATAGATCGCGAAAAAGGCACTCGCGAGATTTTAATTACCGGTCCCAAGGGCACTAACCATGTTTTTATACCCCAAGAAATAAACGTTGCGGTTGAAGGAGATATTTTGACTTGTTCTCCTGCAAGCGCCAACAATAAAGTTTCGGCTTTATGGGGTCTCTCTAGGGCGCTTCTTGCCGGAGCCATAGTAGGAGTCACTCAGGGTTTTGTTAAAAAATTGGAAATTGAAGGAATAGGTTATCGTGCCAATATTGAAGGCACAACCCTTGTTCTGTCTCTTGGTTTTTCCCATCCCGTAAGACTGGAGCCTCCAAAAGGAATAGTTTTTTCTACCGAGAAAAACAGCATTCTTGTTTCGGGAATAGATAAGCAGATGGTCGGTCAGATGGCCGCTCAAATACGATCTTTTAAGAAACCAGAACCTTATAAGGGTAAGGGCATACGTTATGCCGGAGAAGTTGTTCGTCGTAAGGCAGGCAAAAAAGCGGCTGTAGCAGCTAAATAAAAAATATGAAACGCAATATCACAAAAAGAGCGGCACGACATCATAGAATAAGAGCTAAAATTTCCGGCGTATCAGCACGTCCGCGATTTTCCGTATTTCGTTCAAACGGACATATTTCAGCGCAATTAATTGATGATACTCTTGGCGTTACTTTGGTTTCTGCAAACGATAAGGAATTGAAAAGCTCTAAAGCCTCTAAATTGGAAATTGCTTTAGCCGTAGGTAAACTGTTAGCCAAAAAAGCTAATGATAAAAATATTAATGCGGTTGTTTTTGACAGGGGCGGTTATGCTTATCACGGCAGAGTTAAAGCTTTGGCGGATGGCGCACGAGAGGGCGGATTAAAATTTTAATTTTTTAAATATATGCCAGGTAGTGAAAATTCGATCGTTTCGCTTTTAGCGAAACAAAGCGTATTATCATCTGGTGTTTAAATTAAAGATAGTTTATTTTATTATAATTAATATAGGAATTTGATAGATAAAAATCGAATTTCTACTACCCGGTATGAATAACGCAAAAGGAAATCAAAGAGGCGGCAGACGAGGTTCCGGCAAACCCGTTGATAAAGAATTTACAACTATCACTTTGGATGTTAGGCGGGTTGCGCGTGTCGTTGCCGGCGGACGTAGATTTAGTTTTAGAACAACCGTTGCTGTCGGAGATAAAAAGGGCCGCGTTGGGGTTGGTGTAGCCAAAGGTAAAGATGCGTCCGCATCAGTTGAAAAAGCTACTCGTGAAGCAAAAAAATATATGGTTAATGTCCCAATAGTTAACGGCACTATTCCATATCAAGTTCACGCAAAATATAAAGCATCTTTTGTTATTTTAAGGCCAACGCGCGGGAGAGGAATTGTAGCAGGGGGACCGGTTCGCGCTGTTTGTGAGTTGGCCGGCATTAAAAATATAAGCGGTAAACTTACATCCCGTACTACTAATAAATTAACCAACGCTCAAGCTGTTATTCAGGCATTCCGTATTCTTGGAGCCAGATATAATCGTGATGCGGCTAGAAATAAAAAATAAATATGCAATTGCATAATATTCAACAAAATAAAAAAAATAGGAAAAGCATAAGGGTTGGAAGAGGCGGCAAGCGCGGCACCTATTCAGGACGCGGTGTTAAAGGACAAAAAGCGCGCGCCGGCAATCGTGTGCGTCCTGCCATACGCGATTTGATTTTACGTACGCCAAAACTGCGTGGTCAGGCTTTTTGGGGCCGTCAAGCAAAAACTGTTTTTATAGTTAATCTTGACCAGATAGAAAAGAAATTCAAACAAAAAGAACTCATTAATCCCAAAACCCTATTAAATAACGGCTTAATACCTGCAGCTTATGCTAAAAACGCAATTGTGAAAATACTTGGTGACGGAGAAATAACCAAGCCGCATGAGTTCCGCGGAGTTAAAGTATCTGCCAAAGCAAAAGAAAAAATAAAAGCTCAAGGAGGAGTTGTTCATGATTGAGCTTATCCGAAGAATTTGGAAAATGCCCGACTTAAGGACCAAATTATTGGTTGTTTTTGGACTGCTTGTGGTTTTTCGTTTTGCCGCAGCGATACCCGTTCCGGGAATTGATACCAGCAAGGTCGCCGGTTTTATACAATCTAATCAGATCTTCGGTCTTTTGAATTTATTTACCGGAGGCTCACTGGAAAGTTTTTCTATAGTTATGTTGGGCGTGGGTCCATATATTACCGCAACGATCATTTTCCAGCTTCTGACAATGATTTTCCCAAAACTTAAGAAAATGTATTACGAAGAAGGGGAACGCGGCAGACAACGCTTTAATCAATATGCCCGTATTATTACGGTTCCTTTGGCCATGCTGCAAGGATATAGTTTTTTAAGGTTGCTCGAATCCCAGCAAGTTATAACTCTTTCTGATCCATTAACTGTTGTTACGGATATCTTTGTAATTACCGCAGGAACTATTTTATTGATGTGGCTTGGGGAATTAATTTCCGAAAGAGGTATAGGCAACGGCGTTTCTCTGATAATATTTGCGGGCATTATTTCCAGTCTTCCGACCCTTGTTTACAGGCTTTTGAGCCAGGGGGATCAGATAAGCCATATCCCCGAATATATTTTATTTGCCTTAGTCGCTTTGATTGTTATAGGCGGAGTAGTTCTTATTAATGAGGGCCAAAGACAAATTCCTGTTTCCTACGCAAAGAGAATAAGAGGAATGAGAGTATACGGAGGAGTTTCTTCCCACCTCCCGTTAAGGGTAAATTCAGCAGGAGTTATACCAATCATATTTGCTCTATCTATATTATTATTCCCCGGCATTATTGCTCAGGTTTTAACTGTAGTTAATTTCGGTCCAGCTGTTAAAATAGCTGAAGCTGTTAATTTTGCTATACAAAATCAGGCCATATACGGTTTTCTGTACTTCTTTTTTGTTTTTGTTTTTACTTATTTTTACACATCAGTGGTTTTTGATGCAAAAGAAGTTTCTCAGAATTTACAAAAATCAGGAGGATTTATTCCCGGTATCAGACCGGGTCCAAGCACCGCAGTTTTTATTTCACATATTTTAAACCGCATTACTCTTGCCGGCGCAGTATTTTTAGGCAGTATTGCTGTATTGCCTACGGTTATACAAGGTATTGTTCCTATGGTTTTGCCCAGTGCCACAAACGTATCTAATTTAACTATCGGCGGAACAAGCGTATTGATCGTGGTATCGGTTGTTATAGAGACGTTTAAGCAGATAGGCGCGCAACTAAGTCTGCATGATTATGAGAATACATAAGTTTAATATTTATATTTTAAAGAGCGGTTTTTTGATAAACCGCTCTTTTTTGTTAGGATGAAAGCATGAACAAAAAGGCAACTACAATAATAATATTGGGTAGACCCGGTTCCGGTAAGGGTACGCAAGCCGCCTTGATAGCCAAAAAAATCAAAGCCGATGCATTGGGTACCGGCGATTTATTGAGAGATTTGGCTGATGAAAAAACTTATTTGGCAAAACAGCTGGCGCCCATACTTAAAAAAGGTAAGCTCGTTCCAACCTGGCTTGCTTCTTTTGTTTGGATAAGAGAATTGGGCAATACCCATCCGGGACAAAGAATAATTTTTGACGGCAGTCCAAGAACGTTGGCGGAAGCCAAAATGCTCGATGAAGTTCTCGCCTGGTATGATCGAAGTAAAAAGTTAGTTATTTTGATCGATATAAGCGTTAAAGAATCCGTTAAGCGTCTTTTGACCAGAAGAATATGTAGTTCTTGCCGCACTCCGGCTATAGAAGCCGCATATAAAGATACCGAAATAAGATGCCATATCTGTCGCGGAAAACTTATTCGCCGCACCGATGATAAACCGAAAGTTATTAAAAAAAGACTGAAAATATTTGATAAAGACGTTACGCCTATAGTTAAACATTACCGTCTGAAGGGTCATTTGAAGATAGTTAACGGCAAACAAGATCCGGATAAGGTCACTAAAGATATTCTAAAAATTATAAATTTATGACACAGACGACCGTAAAAAATAATTTAAAAGTTGTTATAATATGCGGACCACCGGGGGCGGGAAAGGGGACGCAAGCTGAATTACTGAAAGAAAAATTCGATTTTTATCATTTTGAAACCAGTCGTATTATTGAGGCGGCGCTGAATAGTAATGAGGCGGAAGAAATTACTATAAACGGAGAAACTTTTTATTATGCTGAAGAGAGGCGAAAATTTTCCTCGGGGGAATTAAATACGCCGGCGGTCGTTTCCTTTTGGGTAAAGAAAAAAATAAAGGAATTGGTTGAACAAAACAAATCGCTTGTTTTTTCCGGCTCTCCACGAACTTTGTTTGAAGCGGATCAATTATTTCCGGCTATTTTGGAATTTTTTGCTAAGGAGAATATTTACGTTTTTGAATTAATGGTAGCTCCCCAGGTTTCAATAGACAGAAATACCCATCGCCGCATTTGTTCCTCGTGTCGTTTGCCCCATCAGCAAAATTACCATAAAGACATATGCAAAAAATGCGGCAATTCTCTTGTAACAAGAGGTTCTCTGGATACTGAATCAGTTATTAAAAAAAGACTTGAAGAATTTACGGCAAGAACAAAACCCGCGGTATTTCGCGCTAAAGAATATGAGTTAGGTTTATATAGTGTTGATGGCGCAAGGGACGAGTTGTCGGTATTTAGCGATATATGCAGAAAATGTAGTTTATGCCCAGAAATACAACTTCCAGTTGAAATTGAGCAAAACTAGGTGATAACTAATGAATATTTTATAAAATATATGAAATTTATTAATTATTTAAATATAAACTTCGACCTCGCCTTCGGCGGGGTCGCTGGAAGTTGATATACTAGGCATGAGCGCAAAAATCGAAATAAAGAGCAAAAAAGATATCGACGGAATGCGAGAGTCCGGGCACATCTGCGCAAAAATACTCAGAAAGTTAATTAAAATGGCTCAACCCGGCGCGACACCTTTTGATATTAATAAAGAAGCTGAAAACTTGATCGAATTAGCCGGTGTCGAGACTGCTTTTCGAGGCTATCAAAAATTTCCCGCTGTTATATGCGCTTCATTAAACAGTATTGCTGTTCATGGCGTGCCCTCTAAAATACCTCTTAAAGAAGGAGATATTATTGGTTTAGACTTCGGAGTTATTTCAAACGGATGGTATTCGGATTCGGCATTTACTGTAGGTGTCGGAAATATAAGCTATCCCGCTTCACGTCTGATACATGTTACGCGGGAGGCTTTAGCGCGAGGCATCGGAAAGGCAAAAGTAGGTAATCGTATCGGTGATATTTCCAGCGCCATACAGTTTTATATAGAAAAAGAAGGTTTTTCAGCTATTCGCGAACTGGTCGGACATGGCATCGGGAAAAATTTACATGAGCCGCCTCATGTCCCAAATTATGGCGTGTCTGGCTCCGGCGAAAAAATAGTTGACGGCATGGTGATTGCTATTGAGCCGATAATCTCGGCAGGTTCACCAAATATCAGAGAATCAAAAGACGGTTTTGGTTTTGAAACTGTTGACGGCAGTCTTGTCGCGCATTTTGAGCATACAGTTGCAATTACAACGGCAGGAACTGAGATTTTAACCAAAATATAAATAAGCATTGCGCTACATCGCGAACAAACTTTTTGTTCATTCTCGTCCCTCCAGCGAGGGACTCCGAGGTTTCGGTCGTTTTGTCCAACTCTAATTTTAAAATTAGAGTTGGAACCATGCCAAAACGGTCTCAGAAACCACTAAAAGTTGTTCGCGTGTAGCGCAGAACATTGACAAAATAGTCATAGTTATGATATAATATAAGCACTAAAGTGCTCTTTTTATTAGTTGTTTTGTGGATGTATGGATGTAGTCATAGCTATAAGCGCTTAATTTAATATTTAAGAATTTATAGCTATGACTATTTATAGTCTAAGCCCCACCTCGGGCAGAGGAATGTTTCTGGCCTATCGCCGGAAAGGAGTAGTAATGGGTAAGTATGATGAGTTGACGCGAGGTCAAACCGAAGCTTTACTCAACAGGATTGGTGGCATGGATGGCATGCGCGGCATTCTTTCAGGAGAGTTGATAGTCACCCTCGCAAACGCATCTTCGCTCGCCTTGGGTTTCGCTCGTGACATGGCGAAGGAAACCGGATGGACTCTTCTTGAAGATGTCAGCGAGCCAAGCGAGATTGCCATTTCGTCGCTGGAATTAGTTACTTTTCTCAATAGAGGCGAGTCGCATGTTTCAGGCGATACGCTGCGAAATCGTGCTAAGGAAAACGGCGCCAACTTCGGTCAGCGCCAGGCAGAGTATCTGCTTGAGCGCCAGGATGAGATTCCGAAAGAGTGGCGAGATTTCTATCTTGTTTTTCCCGGAACAGTCTGGCGGGACTCCCGTGGTCGCCGTCGCGTCCCTTCTCTCAACTGGATTGGCGGGCGGTGGTTCCTCGATTTCCGCTGGCTCGACTATGACTGGGATTCCGTTGATCGGCTCGTTAGGCCGCGCAAGTAGTACTTAGAACTTTGAGTTCTTGAAAAATCTTGAGCCCCTGGTTCCCTTCGGCCCCGATGCGTTTTACGCATCGGGGCTCTTTCTTTAGAAATAAAAGATGGTAGTATAAAAATGAATATTAGATATTATGCTGGCGGTTACGACTTTCAGCAGTCGAATTCCGAGATTAGTTAAGATAGAATGAAAGTGGTTAAGGCTTCTTTCAGCGATTTTCTCCGATCTCTAAAAATGAAACTACTTGGTACAAAATATTGGTGAGCTTTTAGGCTTCTAATACGATTCAATCCCAAGAGCACTCAAGGGATGGTGTCATAGATGATATTTTGTAAAATAGGTCTGGCAGGACTCCAATGGTAACCGTAACGTCCCTTATCTCAACTGGAATGGCGGGCGGTGGTACCTCAATTTCAACTGGCTCGACAATGACTGGAATTCCGATGATCGTCTCGTTAGGCCGCGAAACTCGCTTCATTCTCCGATATTACATCGGAGTTTATTTTTGCAATCCCTTGCTCCATCCGCCCAGCATTTTACCAACTTCATTTAATTGTTCTGATAACGTAATATATTTCTTGTTATCAATAACTTTCAATTCCCAGCTAATTTGCAGAAAGAATTTTAATAAATCCAGTTTTGCGCTCGCTTTATGTAAATATGGTAGTTTTTCTTCCCTACTTAAATAACTTGCAATAAAAAGCATTTCTAATGTATCAATAAACAAAGAATCGATTTTCGTTCCCAACGTGTAATGTGAGCTTTTGGGAAAATGCGCGCGGAATTCATGCCAAGCTTTATATACCGATATGCATTTTTGAATAATAGATAGGTTCCGTTGGGGGGGTGGCTTTTAGAGGACTAGTATTATGAAAATTCAATTGGTTCATACATTTGAAGATATTATTAGTGTTGATAATTTGCTTGCCGCGTGGCAAGAATTTGTGAAAGGCAAACGAGGCAAGTATGATGTTCAAGAATTTTCAATACGCCTAATGGACAACATCCTCGAACTTCATGAGGATTTAGCCAATCATACCTATCAGCACGGTGGATATCAAGCCTTTAATATAAGCGATCCTAAACCACGCAATATTCATAAGGCAGGCGTAAGAGATAGATTATTACATCACGCCATTTATAGGATTCTATATCCTTTTTTTGATAAAACTTTTATTGCCGACTCTTATTCATGTAGAAAAGGAAAAGGGACACATAAAGCATTGAATAGATTTCGTCATTTTTCCTTTGTAGTAAATAAAAATAATACGCGGACCTGTTGGATATTGAAATGCGATATTAAGAAATTCTTTGCAAATATTGATCACAAAATCCTAAAAGATAGCTTGGAAGATTATATATCGGATAATAAAATATTGTGGCTTCTTAGAAATGTGATAGACAGTTTTTCTTCAACACAATCGACAAAAGGCTTGCCGCTTGGCAATCTTACTTCTCAACTTTTGGTGAATATCTACATGAATGAATTTGACCAATTTGTGAAGCATAAACTTAAAGCTAAGCATTATATACGTTATGCCGATGACTTCGTTATCTTGTCAGAAAACCATCTTTGGTTAAAGGAATCGATACTTTATATTGATAATTTTTTACATAATGAATTGGAGCTTACATTGCATCCTAATAAGGTTTTTATTAAAACCTTGGCATCGGGAGTTGATTTCTTAGGCTGGGTGCATTTCCCAGACCATAGAGTTTTGCGTACTACTACTAAAAAACGTATGATAAAAAGGCTACAAGCAACAGATGCGCTAGAAACACGCCAGTCATATTTAGGATTGCTGCGGTACGGAAATACATATAAGATTAAAGGGAAAATTATAAATTTTTAGAAAATCATTCTGAATCCAAAATTATTTTATGAAACTATTGGCTATTGATTATGGCGAAAAAAGAATAGGATTAGCTGTGGGGGACAGCGGATCAAAGATCGCTTTTTCACGCGGCATTATTCAGAATTCGGCGCATATTTATGAAGAACTTAAAAAATTTTGTGTTAAGGAATCAATAGAAAAAATTATTGTTGGCCTGCCGTTGAGTTTAAGCGGAGAGGACAGTGAACAGACAAAAGGAACAAGGATGTTCGCAGAACGTTTGCATCAGGAGATCGGCGCGCCAGTTGAATTTATTGATGAGCGTTTAACTAGCGTTCAAGCACAAAAATTACATCCGGAAAAAGAGCATATTGATGATCTGGCGGCAGCATTGTTGCTTGAACAGTATTTTCGCAGTTAATTCAAGAAAGTTTAATTTTTGGATAAATATAAAATTAGAGCCGGGCGTGATATAATGATAGCAGGTTAGCGTCTGTTATTTATTTTATATTTATGAACCAAGGAACTCCTTTTATTTCAATAGTTATTCCGGCATATAACGAGGAACGAAGGATAGGCAAGACGTTGCAGGCAATAGATGCTTACTTAGCTAAAAAATCCTGGATTAGCGAGATTTTGGTTGTTAGCGACGGTTCTTCCGACGGGACGGTTAATATAGTCGAAGGCTATCAAAAGCTCACAAAGCGATTACGTTTAATAGCTAATAAAGAAAACCACGGTAAGGGATATGTGGTGCGACAAGGAATGACTGAAGCGTATGGAAGCCTGCGTCTTTTTACAGATGCCGACAACGCGACGCCCATAGAAGAATTAGAAAAGCTGTTGCCGTGGATAAATTTAACTCAAGAAAATAAAGTAAATGTATCCGATAATCAAGGAGGATACGATGTTGTTATCGGCTCTATTGGTCTCAAGCAAAGCGCTGTTGAAAAAAAAGAGCCGATTTTTCGTGTATTGGCGGGCAAAGGGGCAAATGTTCTTATACAGTTTTTAATATTGCCCGGCATTCACGACACCCAACGCGGATTTAAACTTTTTACGGCTTCAGCCGCCGAAAAGATCTTTCCGTTATGCCGTATAGATAAATGGGGTTTTGATATGGAAGCTTTGGCTTTGGCGCTTAAGTTTAAATTTAAAGTGAAAGAAGTAGGGATCCGTTGGATACATGACGCTGAAAGTAAAGTAAAGGCATCGGCTTATTTTAAGACATTGATCGAACTATTTAAAATCCGTTTATGGTTGTGGATGGGTGTTTATAATAAATAATTACAGTTCCAATGTAATATTTACGGGAAGCGATATATGAAAAAGGAAACATCAAAAAAAATATCTGAATTACGCAGAGATCCCGTTACCCGCGATTGGATAGTTATTGCCACCGGGCGGGGCAAGAGACCAAATGATTTTGCGGGCTCAAAAAAAGCAGAAACCGCATATGTTTCTAAAAAAGAATGCCCTTTTGAGGATCCGAAAGCTCATGGCAACAGTGAGCCCATTTTAATTTTGGACAGAAGCGGCAAAGAAATAAAGAAAGATTCTCCTGATTGGTTCGTTCAAGTTGTACCAAATAAATATCCGGCTTTTTCCGGCACGGCCAAGCAACGTCATGCGCGATATGTCGGGCCATATACCGTTTTAGACGGTACCGGTTTTCACGAAGTTGTTATAATGCGCGATCACGACAGGAGTTTCGATGCTATTTCACAAGCCGAAGCACAATCCGTAATTTCAGCTTATGCGATAAGGTTTAATAATCTTTCGCTTCGCTCGACTATTCACTACGTCTCCATATTTCATAATTTCGGCAAAGAAGCCGGAGCATCTTTGTACCATCCGCATTCGCAAATAATGGCCATACCAGTAGTTCCTCCTGACGTTTCAAAATCTTTAGCCGGATCAAAACGTTATTTTGAAGACCACGGTAAATGTGTTCATTGCGAAATGATCGCATGGGAAAAAAAAGACGGGAAAAGAATAGTTTTTGAGAATGCATATTTTATAGCTTTCTGCCCGTTTGTTTCAAGGTCGGCTTTTGAGATCAGGATTTTCCCAAAAGCGCACGAGCCGACATTTAAAAATATAAGCATGGAAGAAATAGGGGAATGCGCAGAAGCTTTAAGAAACATTTTAACCAGAATTTCTTTGGCGTTAAATAAACCCGCGTATAATTTTTTCATTCACACTTCACCTATAGATCTAGAAAATGAGGAAAACCGGTTTTATCCTCATTATCATTGGCATATAGAAATTTTGCCCAAGACCGCTATTTGGGCGGGCTTTGAATTGGGAACCGGTATAGAAATTTCTACGATAGAGCCGGAAACCGCAGCTCAATTTTTGCGTAAATTTAAGACATAGTGGTTTTTATGAAATCCCGTTAGAGACACAATAACGGGAATGAAAAGATAAATCGTAGGTTAAGTATATATTAAATTTTAAAGCAGAGCGCGCGATATACGGAAGCGCTTTAATCTGTTTCCGTAAAAGCGCTTCCTGTTTCTAACGGGATGAAAAAATTAATAGTCGCAAATTGGAAATTATATGTTAATAGATCCGATCAGGCATTGAAACTTTTGAAGTCTACAGTCAGAGCTTCGAAAATGGGATCCGGCGTTAAAATTGTAATATGCGCGCCATTCCTTATGGTGCCGACAGTTAATGCAATAATAAAGGGGTCAAGTATATCAACCGGCGCGCAGAATCTTTCTGAAGGCACGCAAGGGGCATTTACGGGAGAGGTTAGCGCGCATTTATTAAAAGATTATGGTGTTGAGTATGTAATTATCGGTCACTCAGAAAGAAGATATATATTTGATGAAACAGATGAAGTTGTAGCTCAAAAACTTATTGCAGCAAGTAAAGAGGGCTTGAAACCAATATTGTGTGTGGGTGAGCAAAAAAGAGTAGGCAATTGGAAAAAGACACTTTTAAATCAAGTTTCAGCAAGTATAAAAGGCCTGGATAAAAAATATATCGCTAAACTAATAATTGCTTACGAGCCCGTGTGGGCTATTGGAACCGGGAATGCCGATACTCCGCAAGACGCCAAAGAGGCGATTATAGAAATAAGAAAAGTTTTGGCTAGAAGAATAGGAAGTAAGGCTGCAGCAAATATACGAATGCTGTATGGCGGTTCAGTAACTTCTAAAAATATTGCAAATTTTATTTCTTCTGCGGAAATAGGCGGAGCATTGATCGGAAGAGCATCAACCAACCCTAAGGATTTCGCTTTGATAATCAAAAAAACAGCCTTGTTAAAATAGGGTGTTCTTTTAGTGATATACCAAAACGCTTCTGTTTATAGGAGCGTTTTAATCATTTTTTATCATCAGGAGAACAGATTTTATCCAGAAGGGTACTGCCTTATGTGGCGGCAGAATGGATAGAAAATAACGCAGATCAATAAATATGCGGACCAACCAACCCAAAAAGCCACTCATGTTTATTGGGCCAAAACTGAAGATTGCATATTTGCCTCCCAGTGGTATGGCAAACGGATAAAATTTAGGGGCAGAGTAACTTATTTTATTGTTTTCACTTTTTGATATTTTTCCAATAATGTTTTTGGCGACCACCTTTCCTTCTTCGATTGCAATATAAGCCGTACCAGGCAGCGGTTTTCCTGTTCGTATATCAGTAAAACATATCAAGTCTCCGATTGCGTAAATATGTTGCGAGTTGGTGTTTCCGCCTGCGTCCTGAAGTTTAACTTCTAAAGATGATTCAACCAGACATCTGCCCTTTTTATCTTTTGGTGCAACTATCGCTTCCAATAAAGGACTTATTTTTGTGCCGCCTGCCCAGATCAGTAGATCACAGAAGACCTTTTCTTCCTGTTGGTCGGGGTTTTTTATATATAAAAATTCCTTTTCTGCTTTAAGTATAGATGTTTTCTCTTTAATATTAACTCCCAATTTATTCAGGCGATATCGTACAGAGTTTATTGTGGCGGACGGCAAACCGTTCAATATTGTATCTCCGGCCTCAAAGATAGTTATTTTAATTTTACGGCAATTTTTATTCTCTTTGAATGAACATTTTTTATGAATAAATCTTGTCAGTTCTCCCGCCAACTCTACTCCGGTGGGGCCTCCGCCGCCTATTGCAATACGTGCTTCTTGTCCCGTATTTTGGCTTGAGATTATCGTATTTATGGCATTTCGTATTATTACCGCATGTTCCACGGTTTTCAGACTTGAACTGTTGCCTTCAAGGCCTTCAATATTGAAGAAATTTGTTTCGCAGCCCAACGCCAGAACAAGAATTTCATAATTCAGCGGTTGTCCGTCGCGCAAAACAATTTTTTTATTTTTTGTATCTATTTCAAGAACAACGTCCTGTTTGTAGTGTATGGGTAGGCCGGTAAATATCTCACTAAACTCTAACGCCACAGCTTTTTTTATGTTCCATGCCGAAGCGTCTTCTTTTAGAACGGTTGCCATTTCATAAAGGTTCGGAGTAAATACATGCGAATCGGATTTATCTATTACATGTAGTGTCCAGTTATGAGCTGTTGTATCGTTATTTTTTAAAAAACGCCCGACGTCTAAAGCTGTGCGGATACCGCCGTATCCGCCTCCCAATATAACTATATTTTTGGGCATTTTTTCTTCCATAAGGCAATTATAGCACATTGTTGAAGCCTTCTTTTGATGTTACGATATTTTTATCTATGCTGGGTAGTGAAAATTCGACTGTTCGTTTAAACGAACAGTCAAGTAGCACCATTTGGTATTAGCAGAAGATGAGCAGTTTCAATTAAACATTTTTTGAGAAATCGATGAATTAATAGTCGAATTTCTACTACTCGGTATGGATCTTCCGAATATAAATCAGCTGGAATTGGACGGAAAACGCGTTTTACTTCGTGTTGATTTTAACGTTCCTTTTTTTAAGATTGACCGTATACCTACAGAGGCTGACATAAGCGATGATTTTAGAATACGTGCGGTTGTGCCGACTATTAAACTTATAATCGAAAAGGGAGGCATCCCGATAATATTGTCGCATTTGGGAAGACCAAAAGGGAAAAGAGACGTTGCTTTGAGTTTGCTTCCCATAGGTGGCAGGCTGAGCCATTTGTTGGGTAAAGACGTTATTTTTACAGAAGATTGTGTCGGAGAAAGAGTGGAAAGATTATGCAGCGACCTTAAAAAAGGAGATGTTGTTTTGCTTGAAAATTTACGTTTTCATCAAGGTGAAGAGAGTAATAACGCCGGATTTGCGAAAGAGTTGGCTGTTTTAGGTGAAGTATATATTAATGAGGCGTTTGGAGATGCTCATAGAGCACACGCTTCAATTGTGGGAATACCAAAATTACTTCCTCATGCAGCCGGACCTCTGATGACGCGGGAAATAGAAGCGGTAGGACGACTTAAAGATAATCCTGAGCGCCCATTGGTTGCGGTTATGGGTGGTTCTAAAATTTCAACCAAAATAGATTTTTTGGAGAGGTTTTTGCCTTGGGTTGATCATTTGCTTTTAGGTGGAGCTTTAGCTTCAACATTAATTAAAGCTCAAGGTCATAATATCGGCAAATCATTCACGGAAGAATCAATGTTAGAACGTGTTTCAAAATTTGATTTTAAATCCCCAAAAGTACATATACCTGTTGATTTTATAGTTGCTAAAGAAGCTTCATCTGACGCAAAAACAGAAGTGCGTTCTTTGGACGGCATACAGGACGACGAAAGCATTTTTGACATAGGACCCGAAACTCGTAAGATGTTTGCTGAAATAATAGGTCAAAGTAAAACTGTTTTTTGGAACGGTCCCATGGGCATGCATGAGATAAGTATTTTTGCCAGAGGAACCGAAATGACGGCTGAGGCTGTTGCGCTATCGGAAGGGTTTAACGTTGTTGGCGGAGGAGATACAACAGTAATAATCGAAAGACTTTATCTTGATCACTATATAGATTTTATTTCAACCGGAGGAGGCGCCATGCTTGAATTCTTATGCGGAGAGTCCTTACCCGGAATAGAAGCTTTGCGTAGTTAAAATATTTATGCCAGGTAGTGAAAATTTGATCGTTCCGCAAAGCGGAATAAATTTATCTGGCGTGTGTTCAAGTTTAAAAAACAACTTTTTAGCAGAATATTCGATAGAGTTTAGTTATAAATCAAATTTCTACTACCTGGTATGGATATTAAGAATAAAAATTGGGTTTTGAAACCCACGGCACCGGATTCATTCAGGATACAATTTCGAGAGTATCCTGATTTGATTTTAAATTTGGCTTGGCAGCGCGGCCTAAATACTCAGGAATTGTTGGATGATTTTTTCTGTCCGGATTATAATATCGCTCTTCACAATCCGTTTTTGTTTAAAGATATGGATAAAGCAACACAGCGCGTTAAAAGAGCTCTTGAAAATAAAGAAAAAATTATAGTATTTGGTGATTACGATGCAGATGGCACATGTGGTACGGTTATTCTTACCACACTGCTAAAAGACCTTGGAGCCGATGTGATTTCTTATCTGCCTGATCGGTTTGAAGAAGGTCATGGGCTGACCGAAATAAGTATTGCCGAAATAAAGAGATTAAAAGCCAAGTTGGTTATTACGGTTGATTGCGGGGTAACTGAAAATTGGGAAATAGCAGAATTAAATGAAGCGGGTATTGATACGATCGTTACGGATCATCATTTGGCTAAAGACAAATTACCTCCTGCCGTAGCCATAATAGATGCCAAAGTAATCGGCGAAACATATTCATTTCAATGGCTTTGCGGAACGGGCGTCGCATTTAAATTTGTCCAAGCGATGTTGCGTTTGTCTCATGCCGGGCAATTGGCGGTTAATTTGCCCTTGGGTTACGAGAAAAAATTCCTGGATATTGTAGCTATAGCAACGGTTGCGGATTCCGTACCTTTAATTGGCGAGAACAGAACATTATTAATCTTTGGATTGCCCATGATCTCAAGAACAGAAAGACTGGGACTTAGGGCAATGTTACTTAAAGTCGGAATTTCGGGAGAATCGGATCTTGATGCGGAAACGGTGGCTTTTTCAATTGCTCCCAGAATTAATGCCGCAAGCCGACTGGAACACGCCAATATAGCTTTTGCTTTACTTACGACAGAAGATCAGGAAGAAGCAGATCGGCTGGCTCAGGATCTTGAAGATAAGAATCAGGAAAGACAAAAAATGGTAACCCGGATAGTTAAGGAGGCCGAAGAAAAATTGGCGGAGTTGAGCGATATTCCCTCAGCAATTGTTCTTCACGACGAAAAATGGTCTTTGGGGGTAATAGGTATAGTAGCCAATAAGTTACTTGAACAGTGGAAAAGACCCATTTTTTTGTTCAATGAAAAAAATAATTTACTTAGAGGTTCAGCCAGATGTCCTGAGGGTTTTGATGTTGTTGAAGCTATGCGCAATTGCGGAGAAGAATTATTTGTAGAGTCGGGAGGACACGCGCGAGCTGCCGGTGCGGCAATTAAAAAAGAAAATTTTGATATTTTTAAAGAAAGATTTGAAAAATATACGCAAGACAATTTTGTTCCGGTTGAGCCGACACAAAGTATAGATCTTTTATTGAGCGCAAAAGATATAAATTGGGAATTCTGGGATTGGTTGAAGAAAATGGCTCCTTATGGCGAAGAGAACCGTATGCCGCATTTTATGTTGGAAAATTTGGAAGTAGTTGAATTAAAAGAGGTTGGCAAGAAGACAGAACATCTGCAGATGAAACTTTTTGCACACGAAGGAGGAAAGTTATTGAAGGGCATACTTTTTAAAGCTGCTCGTTTGCCCGAAGTGCGTCTGGGTTCCAATTTGCACTGTATTATTGAGTTAATTGCCGATAGCTGGAATGGTCATCGGGATCTTAAACTTAAAATAATCGATTGGCGTGTTTTGGGAATCATGCCCGCAGACATAAAAGACGAATATTCAGAAAATATATATAATTATGAGTGATTTTATTATTTATACTGATGGCGGTTCCCGCGGCAATCCCGGACCTGCCGCAATAGGTTTTGTTATTCAAGACTCTAAAGAACGCCTTCTCAAAGAGCACGGTGAAGTTATCGGAGAAACCACAAATAATGTGGCGGAATATAAAGCTTTAGTTGCCGCACTCAAGAAACTAAAGGCGCTGATCGGCAGCGACAAAGCCGAAAATTCGATTGTTGAGGTTAGGGCAGATTCAGAACTTTTAATGAAGCAATTAAGAGGAGAATATAAAATTAAAGAAGAAACGTTGATACCTCTTTTTATTGAAATTTGGAACAGCAAACAGGATTTTAAAGATATAGTTTTTGTCCACGTTCCCAGAGAGCAAAATAAAAAAGCGGATCATATGGTGAACGCAGCTTTAGACGAGGAAGACACACAGGGAAAATTCTTTTGATGGAGATAAAGGTTAAAAATTAGTATCTGCGAATATT